>Ga0123352_10011406_pt1 | contig 14004 bp, 7 predicted proteins | sample TergutLab28metaG_FD_89700 | JGI IMG/M metagenome (GOLD analysis project Ga0123352, IMG submission 89700) | Labiotermes labralis P1 segment gut microbial communities from Petit-Saut dam, French Guiana - Lab288 P1 | ecosystem: Host-associated > Arthropoda: Insects > Digestive system > Gut ...
ACCACGTGACACCCCTCTATCCGCAAAAGTTGGCACTAACTTCGCCGACCGGCGGCGGCCGCTCTGTCGGTATAGTTCGCGTGCGGACTAAGGCCACGGAGTTTAGTTTAGTTTTAGTTATATATAAGCATACATTTTGTGCTAGAACTGACATTCATTAAGGAGTCCATAAATTTGGCGTTATATGTAACAGCTTTAAGTAGTGGGCACTTATACTTATGAGAGTTATGGACTGGAATAAGGCATTAAATTGCATAGTTACTGATTCATTGAATATTAAATTTGGCGTGTGGCTTTATATCATACTTTTGCGTTTCTGTCCCTGCTATTAGAAAAAAAAAAGAACGATACAAAAGAACGCATCGGACCAGAACAAGAATGAGCACATAATTTATTGTAATTAAGTGACACACCCTGTATTAATTGTATCGAGCTAGGTGGTCGAAGTCATTAGGCCGTGACGTAGCAGAAGGTCAGTTTCTAAGGTTTCTGGTTCGAATCTCCGTCAGAGCATGAGTGTTTTTGTGTGATATTAACTAACAAGTGCCACACGTCACGCTGTTTGGACAGAAAGGCATTGAATTACGGAAGAACCAAGCAAGCAACAACCGTAGACTATGCTGTGTTCACGATCCGTGGAGACACCTGCTTTAATTGCAAGTAATAGTTTATGTTACGCTAGGCGTAGATGGGAGGATAATATTAAAATGTATTTTAAATAAATGAGAGGGAAGGGTGAGATCTGTATCTGTCGGTATCCGGACAGGGACCAGTGACGGGCTTTTATGTAAGAGATAATGAGCCCTCTGCTTCCATAAAATTCGGGGATCTAGCGAATTCCTGAGGAAAAATTTGTGTCTCAAGATGAGCGCTGCTCTGTGGAATTAGGTGGGGAGTTGATGTCGCAAAGAACGCAGGCTAAAAACCGATTGTACTCGGTACGATCACCGACGTTTCGGAGGTTAATACTGCCCCTATCTTCATGGTCGAAGACACCAACTCGGAAGAAGGAGGGACAAGGAATCGCATCGGACTTCTTCCTTAAACAAAACCGACAGTAATTTCTAATTTGTCTGATGACCTGATATTTACGTCAGAATCCTCCGCCAGACGCTCAGTTCATTTATTTGGCCGTGCTGTCTGTTCTTGTGTAAAAAAAAGTGAAGCATTAGAAAACGTTTTAGTTCCTGTCTGCTGTCACTGTGGGGAATACCGCCTGTGGACATATGATACCTTGTAGTTCGCTCGGGGATTGAAGAACAAGCAGCAGGTTCCTTCGAAATGTTTCTGCCATCTACCCAATTACAAGGCGTCGCATGGCAGCAGGCCGTAATCTTCAACAAATATTTCAGTCTCACAGTTGTTCAGGAGCATGACTCAAAGGAATGTTACTTATTCACGTAAAAGGAACTCTTAACTACATCTGTCGCTGACGCAGGGTCTAACTGCATGAGACAGAGTACCGTACATAAGTAATTTCAGTAATGCTTTTCAGAGATCAGCTCTGAGATTATGTAATATTTTTCTCAACATTTTAAGGCCAAGCGGTAACTATATGTACCACCGGATTTAGAACTCAAAACTGTGTATTTTCATCATAGAACATCAACCTTGATTTTTATAAAGAGTTATTTACTGTAAGGCAAATACTGAATTATTAAATGTGATTTGCGTGAGATTGTTGGACAGTTTGCAACTAGAAGAACAACAGCCTCCTTCAGTATCCAGCGTATCTAAGTGTCATGTTTAAAGTGGCACAGAATTTCATTTTTCGATTAAAATTTAAAAAAAAGTGCTAATAAAAATTGGCTGGTGAAAGGCCTGCGACAATGACCCTCTACTTTTTGTATGTGAAAGTGCCCATTACTCATGCAAGAGAACGGAGAAGAAACAAACCTCTCTAGCACGAAATTGTTGGCTGTGCCTGTAGAAAAATGTATGCACATACAGAGTTTAGATAGGCCTGTTTAAATGTGGGCTTGCTGGCTGGAAGGCCATAGGCAGCTGGAAGACTTTGCAACAGGCCCAGTCTTTTCAGGATTTCTGGACTTTTCCTCATTATGGAGCACATGATAAATTGGTATCAAAATTCCGTATTGAATTTCTTGACTATCATGCAGCACTCCAAATGTAATACCAGAATTCAGCCAAATACAGCAACTGCTCAGCTTCATTTCCCTGCTGCAATAAAAAGGTCCACTTAGCGAATATAAGCCTTCTTCGCTTCCCAGTGCTTTATCCTGCCTCTAGCCCACCTTCACTAGCAGGATAATCGGGCAGTCCCTGAGTATATTCCGTGTCTTAAAATTTAGTTTCCGTACAATAAATGTAGAGTCACTACCCCTCTCCCCATCTTGTTCCTTCACGCACAGTTCTTTTTTTGTGGCAGTTTGAAGGCCCGAACGTGGATGAGAACCAGAGGCTTCTGCCGGTACATCCCTTGACTTCAGTGAAATTACAAAACATTTCACTTCTTTCTTTTGTCTATTCATCCTATGTGATACTCTGCTTCTGACCACCCATTTCATTCTCCCCCCACATATGCTTCTGCATTTGACCTCTTTCTCACTACCCGTACATCTCAGCTTGTTCATGTATCAATATCTCTATGTCTGTATACTCTTGCCTTTGTTTGCAATGTCCCCGGGTTTGAACGACCAAGATGCTAATTGCACAGTTCAAAATAATTAAAAATAACAACTTGCGGCCGGTGAGGTAGAAGATAGCAGAGTACCAGTATCCAGTTTCGCCGTCAGCCACCGGCTAGGACTACCACTGTTGCCAACTGTACTGACAGAGCTCATTTTGACTTTTATAGCTGATCTGATGAAGGGGAAGCGGTGGATTGCAGAAATACCCCCCTGTTATTCCATACCCAGGTCTGGGTAGAGCAGGGTTTATCAGCATTTTTGAGCCGCAAAAGAAAAGGCCAGTAGCTTTGTCTTGCGACTCCAGGGCTCAGAAATAATGATAAGAGTAAAATAGAAACATCAATATGTGTAATTAACGTGACGTGTTAAGGATTTAATAAAATGAACATACACGTATATACAGCCATATATATATATATACCTGAGCTTTAGTTTAGTTCTGTTGACTCATGTTATGGTTGTTATATTTAGGGTCGGTCTTCTTGATGTCATACACTTGAATTTTTCCTTTTTTCGCTAGGTATTTCTCAAATGGAGAAAATTCTGCCAACCGTACAAAAACTATGGCGAAAAACAATACTGTTGTTTGGCTGATCCTGTAATTATATGTTGAGAGACTGGCAACCCTGGTAGTTAATGATCTGTGTCACCTCTATATAACCCGACTGTCAAGGCGACGTTGCTGCGATGTCACTACAAGTGATTACATTTTTGAAAAAAGTACTGTTATTGCTTTTAATATATGTCTCAATGTAATGTGGGTTAGTAAGAAGTAGATTTATGAGATACTTCTGCGACCTACGAATGAATAGCTAGGGTCGAGACCCAAACGTTGAGAAAAACTGAAGTAGTATATTTAGAGTGTGGCAAATGTACTTTTCGCCGCATCTTGACATCGCACAGTGAGCTTGTTATGTAGCCAGTGGGGTGCTGTTTGTCATGCAAACATGGCGCCACGACGGGTGTGCCCATGTTGTTCCGTCACTTGCCGTCCGGACCGGCTTTTTATGAACTGTGTCGCATTTAGCATACTAGCCACTTTATAAAGGATACAGGTGAAGGGATCTTTTTCTCTGAATTCCCTTGTAATTAATACTACTGCCCCCTTACAGCAGAGCTGTAATTGTGTGTACACGTGCTTTAAAATTGGCTCCGGAATTCCATCCACAAAATGTATTTGTGTGTTTCGGGCGATTCTCACAATAAACAGCCACTGTTTCCTCAAATGTCATTAACTCGTTGGTCTTTCCAAAGAAGACCGACTGTGTTCTCAGAGGTAGTAGCAGTACAGCAGTACAGCACTGCGCAACTACTCCCCTCTGCTGCCTAAACTAAGCAGTACACTTTTCAAAACATTACCTTTTTAAGTTAAAACGCTCGTTTTTTCTAATATGTTTGCGGTGCAGTAAAGGAGCAATGCTTGGAAATACTCAGAAACATAAAGTTTTCGGTCAACTATCTTGCAAAATTTTCTTTTACTAACTTTCCCCTTCCCCCTTCCCCCCCCCCCCTCCCCCCCCCCCAATACCTACTGAAATACGGTAACTTCCATTCTCTCTTCAAAGAATTAACTCCATTGGAAACTGTCCTGTATGAAAATAATACTTATTAACCCAGTAGTTCAGTTTCGAGCTGTTTAGTGTAACCGAACGCTCGTTTCGCGTTTAAAAAGTCCGCCACTGGACTCTACCCTACGCCAAATAAATCCAGTCTACGAGCTCCTATGCTACATTATTGCGTATGATGGTTTTTAATATTATTTTTCCATTTAATCCTAAGGCTACCCTTCATTTTTTTCCCCATTCAAATTTCTGTTTGAATTTTCCATCTTGTTTCTCATACGCCATCAATCTAATCGTCCACGATTTTATAGTACAAAAAATGTTTGAGTATATATTTCGAAGCTAGAATTGCGTCATTGAGTGAAACCAAGAAAGGTTTAGAATTTCAAACAAATTTTTTTAACCTAAAGTGTGAGAAAATAATAATTCATTGCTATCCTCCATGCAGTTGGACTCAAAACAAAAAAAAAAGTTACAGCAGAACTCAAGGTCTAGTCTCCTGCGTAACAGATTTCTTTTTGTATTATCTATTAACGTCATTATTTTCTGTTATTTTATTTATTTAGGAATATGTACCATAACTGTGGGCCGGGTAGCTCAGTCGGTATAGCGACTGACTACGGACTGGACGGTCCGGGATCGAATCCCAGTGGGGACAAGATATTCCGCCCGTCCAGACCGGCCCTGGGGCCCACCCAGCCACCTGTAAAATGGGTATCGGGTCTTTCCCGGGGGTAAAGTGCGGCGGGGGCGTGCTGCTGACCACTCACCCCCTTCTAGTGCCGCGGTCATGGAATAGTAGGGCTATACCTCTACCCACCCTCTGGGCCACGCCGGGCCTGTAACGGGATCGCTTTACCTTTACCTCTTTACATACCATAACTGCATATTTTGCTTGCGGTGTATTTGTCAGAACTATTTCGGCGTCTTTACTTACAAACACTCTTACTACATCGTTTGTAGAAATGCCTATAGTGTATCTCTATTAAAAAATTGTTACGTCTAACTGCGCTGGTTTATTATTTATCTCTATGAAATCAGAGGCTAACTATTTACACTATTACCATCTCTTCATTACTCTATATACTTTACAAGAAATATTAATTTAGCAAATTACCACCTGCTTCCGAGGTCCAATGTTAGATATATCACGACCTGAAAGCTAGTGGCGCTTCCTCCGCACATTTCTGCCCGTATGTCATGCTGTTACTGAATTTTGTAAATTACGAAATAGAGTTTGAGGTGGCCTGCAATGGCATAATACGTATTCGTACCAAGTTTCATGAAAGGCTTTCATATGTTTTAATAGCTTCAGTGGGGTCGCGCAGGCAGCACAGTTTCCTCAAAACCTCCGTATATTCCATTTTGGAATGAAAGTAATCTCAGGGAACAAGAGAAAAATGTGAAAAGTAAATATAATGAATTCTAATCTATGTTTACCGGGTTTTTCAATAAGTTTTACGAAATTAACCTTAAATATTGTTGCAGTCACAAGTTAAGTACATGTACAGATTCGAGTGCGAAGGAAGAAATGTTGCTCTGACCGAGGGTTTCTTCGTCTTCCTCTTCAGGTTAATACCAGAGTAATATCCAAACGTTTCCACGGCAAAATTCAAATTGGTATGTACTCGAAGTTAAAGCTCATATATCCTTTTATTGTAAGGCCTTTTCAGCCACGAAATTGCGCCAGTCCCGATAAGGAAAATAACTGTTAAGCTGTTAGCTCCAACTCTGTGAACCTGAAGTGGATCGCTCAGAAAGCACAAATTTTTATTGAAATTCTCTTACACATTACATTTTTTGTACGAAAACAATAGGCGCGTTTTGCTAAAATATATGACAATATAAACTGGAAAAAATTTCGAACTGCACATTTCCACTCCTAGGACCCTATAATTTTTGTTTGCATTGTCAATCCATGTGTACCAGTTTCTGTCAAGACACAGTAAGACAAATTTAACATTTTGAAAGAAGAAGTTCTTCTGAATAATACATACCTAAAAACCAGTTTCTTATACCACACAAATCTGAGTCACCATTACAAAGAAGGTCAAGTGAATGATATATACCGTTTATTATCCGAATATATAAACTATGTGGCACAAAAGTGCAGGGCGTTTGGATGTAGAGGTCAGTTGAAATGTGATGGCACACGCGCAGAAACCAAGATTTCGTCTTTCGGCGAAACGGACGAGTACATTTAAATTGGCGGGGGGCGGCAGTTCAGTCGACTACTGGCAGCCGAGGTTTGCGCATCAGCGGTAGTAATGCTGGATACACCATGTTCCGAGTTAGCGTGAAGGGTACTGGCTACCCACTCCATTCGTCAGTTTCCCCTTCACTTACCCTCCCGTGCGTCAACGTGTGCCATTACATTTCAACTGTAGTCTAAAATCAACTGATGCATGTAGTTTCCAGTTGCCATTAAGTGGATAATACGTCTTGGTCCTTACCAAACTGGCCGATTTCAGTTTCAATTCCTTTGCAACTCACTTGACACATAATAAATGTCTTCAGTTCAGATCCAGGTGAGATCCGGTCTGACAACTGTGCTGGTGGCGCTCTTGTGTTTCCCTCCTTGTTCAGTCACGTTATCTGAAACATTATTCTTGGTCGTCCAATGATCCAGATTCAAGTCCATTAGAAATTATTATGCGAGTGCATATAGTTGGTTTTATTTTTAGTGAAAGTATTTTCTTGAGGACTTCAATACGGTAGATTTATAAAAATGTGTGATTTGAGGTCCCCAGAGTGGTATATATTATGATTATATTTCTGTAGCTTTAAGATGACACCGTCTATTTTGGTAGATATTGACCAAGATCGAAGGAACCTTCTTACTCCATATTCTAAATTGGAAATAATGACGAAAAATCTATTTATTTCAGGATTTTTGCCATCATTTTGGGACACAGGGAAGTATAGTTTGCTGTTACTCTCTAGAGCTGGTTTAGAACTCACGACTCCAGCATTCGGGCTGCCTCCGACTCTGAGGATTCTAAACAGCGCGAACACAGCTCGGAATACAACTTGACTCACTATAACACTCTTAATTTAAATCATCTTATTAAACTAATCTTACATGCACTTGTTCCTTATACAAAAGGCAAGAAATATATACAATTTAGCTGCCTGAGGATGGCGCCCATGGAATGCTGAAACACATAGGAGGGGCGTAACCCTTTATTGTACTAATCACATGCACAATTTCTAATTAGTACATATGTTAGTTAAGTTTTTCCTTCATGTTTCAGTACTCATGTACCTTCTTTCTTCTTCTCAACCTTCAATATTTTGATTGGTTGTAAGCTGTTCACTTTTAGAATGAACCATACGCCGGTTTCTTAAAACTAAAAGCCATGCGAAGCTGCTGTCTATGGGTTATATTTTGTTGGTTCTTTACCTTTCATTTTAATGTTTACGTACTTGGGTGTTGGGTGAATTTTCTACAAACCTTGTTGAACCGGATCGCAGCATTGGTGTTAAGTAGTGTGTGTTTGGCAGTCTTAGAACTGTTAATCACTTTGCTCGTTGCGCATGAATTATTTTAAAGTTTTCCGTTACGTGCATTCTTATGTTAGCTTACACCTTTTAATTATACCAAACAAATGCACACTTTCTAATTTGTACTTCTTTTTGGTGTAATTGAATATTGTACGAATGCAAGGAATGGGGAACTTTAAATCGTAGGGAGAGATTTTGTGAATCTGTTGTTTATATATCTTGTGCATGTAAGGTTGGTTTTATAAGCTGAACTCTACACTATGCACGGTGCACGCAATGTTAAAATAGCTGTTAACGGAAACAGATCCGTGGCCGGTGTAGCCGGATGAGTAGTTGGTTACACGACCGAGCAATCGCGATTCCATTCCTGGCTGGGGCAGTTCTTGCTTCTCCACGGCTTTCTTACGAGCTCTTATGCCCACCCTCTTAACCAGTTGTTAATGAGATTCTCCAATCTGCGTTAACTTGGTCACTATGTAAAGCTCATCACACGTGTTCATCTAGTCCTGAGAGTGGGAATGTGTCGAGCTGTATCTCCGCTTTGCCTTAGGTTTTTACGGTTTCATGCTCAACAAAACTAGGGACAAATATACCCTCATTACATTCCCCAAAAGATCTTCGTAAGGTAAGACACGCAAGTCCATTTTGATTTACATTTTAATACATTTGGACACCCTATATTGTTTTAGCCGATCCCAGTGGCCGGGCGGTATACGGTGTGGGTCTGCGGCCGCTCGCTCTCTGGGACCGTTGGTCCTCATCCTGCTGCAGGCAAAATGTCTGTCAGGTAGAGGTCTATGTAACGGGCTGATCACTCATCCAGAGGAGTCCTACCGAGCATAGTGTATGTAATTGTGAAATCGAGGCCTCGACTATGAGGAGGCTCTGACTTTATACAGGCTGCCACACTATGAAAACCGAGACATCGAAGTATGTATAATGAAATTTGAGGCGCGTTCTTTCAGCCAGTGTTGCCGTGGAAAATGTGTAAGTATTACATACCTGAGTGCGTGTTTGTATGCCCATGTATCCAGCACGCGCATTCTCCATATTGTAATCTGCGGTAAGCGTGTTTTGATTTTCTCTACAACTTTGATCGAAACGCTTCTCTTCCTGAGAAGAACTGGCCGAGATATGGTAACAAAAAAAAAGTATATTGTTCGTCATGTAAACTACCCGTTATTCTTGTCAGATTTCAGTGAAACTTATATTTTCTCGACAGGCTTTATAAAACTTCCCAAATGCCAAATTTCATAAAAATCCGTCAAATGGGAGCCGAGTTCTATGCGGACAGACGTATAGACGGATATGACGAAGCCAATAGACGCTTTTCGCAAATTTGCAAACAAGCCTTAAAGTTGTTGTACATCTGCATTGTTGTTGTTGTTGTTGTTGTTGTTATTGTTGTTGTTGTTGTTGTTGTTGTTGAAATGCGCTTGTGGTTAATCAAAAGAAATACTAGGTTAATGAGATATCATTGCGAAACTTGCCAGTTCAACCGGGTGACCTTGTCAGGCAAACCAGCTGTTTGACATTGACGGGGTACTACCGTGTCCACTGAATCTCTTGTTCCGCCTTTGTATAAGAACACATCAAACCAACAGTCCCACTTCCTTTCTTCCTTCTGTCTGTACAGAATCCTTCAGACATCGTGTTGGTTTTATGTTTCTTGGTGTTGGGTGGGACTCACTGTGAATGTGGTTCTCTAATGAGGCCATTGTCCACCTCTCCTTACGATAGACGAAATGGAACATTAATGGAATTATTTTGAAGATGAGTATGCCGAAATACCCGGAGAATTACTTGTCTAAGTGTCCCTCTGTCTACCATAAATCCCACTCAAACCTCCTTGGCAAGAAGCCGGCAACCAACCGCGTGAGCTATGACACATGTCACTAAATCATTGCTTAACCGTACTGCTGTCTGTCTGGAATTCTAATTTCCTCTTCCGTTTGGTATGTGGAAGGCATAGGAAAAGAGAAATGCATACGGAGTTTTGATGAGAAATTCTGAAGGCACGGTACTGCTTGGTAGATTATGTCGGCCGTAATGTTGATGGCATATCAATCCTTGGCCCATTACAAATCGGTCTTCCAATTTTCTATCCCATACCCTATGAGAGGTCTATAACCTTGCACTGCAGCGGAGGATGGAACCCAATAGCTGCAACAATTCGTAATAAAATCTTTTTATAAGACAAACCGTTCCTCTGGGATTTGAACCCAGCATAGCCACCGGGTAGCGGGAGCAAAGTTCAGTCTTGTGATTGACAGAGTAGCTTGAGAATATGCTTTAGCTGCTATCGCTCTAGGTTTTTCCTCAATTATCCAGTAGGTGGCCAACTGTCGGCATGCTACGTTCCTAAACTAAAACCTCAGTGCTTCCGAGCATGGTTAGTTAGAGGAAAGGCGTGTGGAATCGGATATCTTATCAACTAGTAGGAATAGGAAAGAGTAGGCTCAATTATACACACCATGCTCTATATCATTTACAAGCATTTTTCCATGGGCCAGGGTAGCGAAATTGATATAGCGACTTGCTACAGGCTGGACAGTCCGGGAATTGAATTCCGGTGGGGGCGAAATTTCCCCGCCCTTTCAAGCCCAGCCCTGGAACCCACTCAGTGGGGGCGTGGCGTCAACAATCCACCCTCATCCAGCTCTGCGGTTAAAGGAAGAGTAGAGCTATACCTCTACTATCCTCTTCTTTGCCCTCATGGCCTGTTCTAGTGGGAACGTTTACCTTTCACAAGCATTTTTCATGAAAATATGCTGCCCTTTCGTAGTCAACGAACACTTGATTGCTTTTTACATAAGTTTCTGACTTAATTTTTCTCTATAATGTTTTTCTTTGACAGATTCTATCAATTGTCCTACCATTATTGATCTGGCTGAGGTCCGTCCACGTAAGTGTGCTGATTCCTAATTAAGCTAAAGTTTGGCCAAACATTCTGTCATGAATATAATCCTCAGATTGACCTTCCTGGCTTCATGTTGAACCTGACGGTGCGGAGCTGCCATACATAGTAGTCCATGGCCACGTGGCCGGTCAGTCACTAAATTATAAAAAATGTGAAGAATCGGAGAGGCTCTTTCTCCATAGCAAATGTTGTTATCCAGTACCGTGTTTCAAAATTTGGACTATTTAATTTAAAACTCCAGTCGACTCACGAATGTCTGCACTACTGACTCCAACTACATAGAGCGTAATACGTAGACAATCTTTAACTCACTTGAGCTCTTGGCAGCGACAGAAAATGCTGCGTAAACAGGCTTACGACAAAAACATTTTGTCGTGCTTGTTGCTCAGCTACAGCTATATTTGCTGGTTGTCAAAATGTGCTTCGTGACTGGAGTTACAAGTTGTCACTGAGACAACACAGACCTAGACTTAGATGGAAGGGTAATGATGAATGGATGATAAAGAAATAAATAGAAGAGTATGGAAAAAATGTATCTTCACTCAGAAGAGGACACAGGATGGACTTGTTGAACAGACTTAATAAGCCTACTGTTCTATAGATTTTGGAGAATTTCTTCTCCAGGTCAAAAACTGTTCTTTTCTCGAGGAGCTCTATGCACCTTGGAATTAGAATTTCTTACAATATTTTATTACATTTTTTGTAATTTAAACTAATAATATGTCGTTTTCTCATACTTTCTAGTTTCTTATGCAATCATAGATTATGCAATGTCTCTTTTAAGGAATTTAATTCTAGTAGCATAACTGAATATTGTCACATTATTTGACCAGAGTGACGGGCAAATTGTAGAATATCTGTATGTACAATCTCCCGACCGATATCAGATCCATCTTATTTCGAAAAAAGAAGCACAGACACGTAGCCATAAATCTCTATCCCTTACCTTAGTTTAATCGTAACTGAGCTACAACGCGACAGTAAACTAATCTTGAAAGTACTCTTTACTTAGCCATCACGGAGTAAGAAATTACATGGGTAGGAGATATGGAAAAAAGGGTAAAATGAATTTTGGCTTACCCGGTGGCGCCTGTTCTCGTCGTTTGGGCGTTGCTGCAGTCAGTCAGTGTGGGCACAAGTCAAGCAAGCGGCTTCAGAACTCTTTTGACTTTTGTTGTTCTGAAAATTTAAATTAAACTGCGAGCGCTTGCTGGCAGGATGCAGCATTCACCATGAATAATTCATGGTGCTACTTGAAGCAGTACAGGTCAATGGTGGAACAGTTCCCTGAAGGCACAATTTTACTGAGCTTATGGCCGCGGTCAGTCGCAACCCGACTTCATTCAGCGTGCCATATGATCGGAAAATTTAGATAATATCTTGCGAAATATAGTATTTTGACAAATTTATCGATTTCGAACACCGTTTACGTTCTTTTGCAGATCCTTTGTCATCCGTTATTTATCTCCGTCTTTGGGAATCCTATCGTTTCCTCCGACACTATTGACACGGTTCAGGACTCCGATACTGCACATTCTGTTAGGTTCTCGACGCTGGCAGTTTTTCTCTCTCATCCGACTTTGGCAGCAGTGTTCACGACTGCCACACTAGGGTTCCAGCAACGACAGTAATGTTCGGGGCTTCTACCATGGCCGGATTATTCGGATCACCATCACAGGCGGTACTATTCAGGGATCCAATGCTGGCCGTACTCTGGACTTCCGACACTGATCATAATGTTCAGAACTCCGACACCGGCTGTAGTGTTCAGGACTACGACACTGACCTACTGTTCACGTCTCCGACATTCGCAATTATTCGCACGTCTCTATCACTGGCAAGAGCTGTCAAAACGTCGGTACCTACAGGGGACCCTACCGCAGAACACTACACGCACCGCTGTGAGAACCTCATAACTGACATAACCTTGGTTTTCCTTCTTACATATCTGTTTTTTTTTATTTACTTTTTCCGTGTCTCCCTTTAGTGTTTGCATTTTTTATTTATTATCTTCTGTTTATCCTTAATTATATCTCACCTTCTGTACTTAATTCTTCTTCTACCTTTCTCTTTAAACGTATAAAAGTTAACTCCCGGCCTGTCCTTAACTCAACATCATACACGAAGACGTATGAATAATTGAAGTACACGTAGCTCCATGTTTACGTAAGCTCGGTGCTAGTTTTAATTAAGTGGTCATCTTCAGACCCCGGCTGCTTTAAAAGAAATAAACCCTCGGTATCCATTGAATAGGATATGGGGTGGTCCTGACAAAATGTTCTGCTCCTGCCTCAGATGCTACACATGCTCGTGTTTCTGTGCTCTCAGTTGGTAGCCTAGTTACAGCGCTGAATTAGCTATAAAAAGTTCCGCAAAACGCTAAACGTACGGGAAATTTCTGAAGGAAGCCTACATGTAGTTACTGCATTACGCAGCAGCAGGAGGGGTATTTCTATGTCTACAGACTTCGTAATGATTTATTGCCGTGTTTCTATGCTGAGAATCGCATTATCACGCCTACACAACGGTAACTCGAGTGCTGACATGGATTTAAAGTTTATGGTGCCACCATAGCAAAGCTAAGCCTTCGCTAACCTGTTCTCGTCACGCTAATTGAAGACACTGTTACAGTTGTCACCTGACCAATTGTTTGCTGTCTCGTCTCTCAGATGGCACCAATGTTTGTCTTCACACAGAGCACTGCACAGAGCGCAGTCAGCAAGCCGTTATTTCACAAGCACAACAATAAAAGCCAAGCGTTACCAAGTATATTTACACTTCACATTCAGTTATTCTGTATTGTAGTTAGTTAAGAAGGCTAAATAGTGCATTAACCATGGTAACACGTGAGATGAATTAAAAAAATAACAGGTGTCCCATAATTGCTTTCTTACGGCAAAACACAAAAGGATTTACAGCCGCGTAAGCAGTGGTTAACGGACGGCTGTGAAAATGTTATAAAAATGCCTTGTATGCGGATGGAACCTGGTCTAATCACGGAAGGAAGAAAATAGGGTCAGGCGGAAGGTAAGGAAGAAAATGGGAATGAAAGGATGCAGATTGGTGAGAAGCATTACCCTGCGGCTGCCTTTTCTACCAACAGATAAATTTTGAGGTATATTTGTATAAGAATTGTCAGGATTGAATTGTGTTTATATTGAACTTTGTGTTTGCAATGACATCTCTGTCACACGGATCAGATTCCTGAACGACAGAATAAAATAATTAAAGCACAATGGAGATGCGAGGACCGCCTCTGTGGTCTAGTGGTCAGAGTTTCTGGCTACAGATACAGAGGTCCCGGGTTCGATCCCCGGCGCTACCAGATTTTCTGAGTAGTAGTGGGTCTGGAACGGGGTCCACTCAG
>Ga0123352_10011409_pt1 | contig 14002 bp, 13 predicted proteins | sample TergutLab28metaG_FD_89700 | JGI IMG/M metagenome (GOLD analysis project Ga0123352, IMG submission 89700) | Labiotermes labralis P1 segment gut microbial communities from Petit-Saut dam, French Guiana - Lab288 P1 | ecosystem: Host-associated > Arthropoda: Insects > Digestive system > Gut ...
TGATCCCGTTACAGGCCCGGTGTGGCCCAGAGGGTGGGTAGAGGTATAGCTCTACTCTTCCATGACCGCGGCACTAGAAGGGGGTGAGTGGTCAGCAGCATGCCCCGGCCGCACTTTACCCCCGGGAAAGACCCAGTACCCATTCAACAGGAGGCTGGGTGGGCCCCAGGGCCGGTCTGGACGGGCGGAAAATCTCGTCCCCACCGCGATTCGATCCCGGACCATCCAGGCCGTAGTTCAATAGCTATACCGACTGAGCTACCCGGCCCACTTGTGTGCTAGGTATAAACCATTTTTTTCCTCTCACTTTGACGTAGGAACATAAGGTGAGGGTTTTCAAGATTAGGAGCTGAGGAAGACATTTCTACCTAAGAGGGACGAGGTAGCAGGATATCGGAGAAGACTACTTAACGAGAAGCTGTATGATCTCTTTTCCTCACAAAATATTATTCGGGTGATCAAGAAGCATAAGATGGGCCAAGCATGTGGCGCTTATGGAGGAGAGGAAAGGTGTATACGGGATTTTAGTGGGGACACCTGAGGGAAAGAGACCACTTGGAAGACCTAGGCGTAGAGGGGGAAATATTAAAATTGATCTTCAAGAAGTGGGATGGGGGCATAGACTGGATTGATCTGACTTGGGATAGGGACAGGTGGCAGGCTGTTGTGAATATGGCAGTGAACGTACGGGTTCCCTAAAATACGAAGGGTTTTTCTCGACAGTAAGGACCTTTGATTTGTAGACGGAGAAGTGCCGTTGAGAGAGGCTGGTGTAATGAATTAAGCATTACCAGAGGTTTTTAGACAGCCTCTGTAACCGATCGCCGTGATGCAAAGTTATATCAACAGAAACACGCTGGTTTTAAGCACTAAAACACTACAGCACCCATCTGTACCTACACCGCTAAGTCTGAATATATGTGTGTGTGACAAAGTCACTGTTTCTTTCCTCAGCTAGATGAATCCAGTTCACACCCGCGCGTCTTAGTTTAGATCTAATTAAATATCTTCTTATCTACGCTTAGGCCTTCTAGTGATAGCTTCCCTGTAATTTTTGCGACCAGATGGTTGAATGCGCTTCACCTCTTCCATCTGGCTGAAATGCTGGTATTTGAGTTAGGCAAGAAAAGGCGAGAGAGACCCTTCCAGTACCAGCACCAAAAGATTATGCGCGTAGGGGGTACACCTTGTAAAACTAGATGCGCAGGTATTCAGTACAGGGTTAGTATACGCATCTTGCTAGTTCCGTCAACTGCGAACGCATTTCTTATCCCAAACTTCATCCTGTGGATACACATTACTGTCAGTAATGTACGACAAGAAGATAGTTGAAAGCAAAATAACATTGGCCGCAACTATATTGGCATTATCATCATAATCACCATCATCAAGATGTGGATTAAATTAGCGTTTACGTCACTGAAGAATCTATGCGGTATTATAAGTATGATTATCTGTCATATGACTGCGCACCGCGTCACCGAAAGGAAAGTGGGAGTCAGGAATCGTGCAGATTCGAGAAATTTCGCGGTGATCGATTTCCGGGCACTAAGTCGGGGGAGGGGGGTGGGGGCTACACCCGGAGTCGTTTCTGTACGTTTCCACTGCGGCCCGGGCGGGAGAAGCTGAGGGGTCCCCCCGATTCTCCGGGTGGCGGAGTTGGACGATTGCGCAGCGGTAGTGCAGTATATGTCGGACTGCCGCTCATGTCGCTGCGTTACTGTATGCAGTGCTTGCTGACATGTTTTTGTTTTAGTTTTGTGCACGGGTAATCAGGACAGCCGCATAAAACCCGTCGTCGTATGAAGAACAATGCTGCTGTCAACGTATGTGTACTGGTAAGTGACCCATTCTTTTGTTGTTACGCTGTACATCGTCAAGGTCAGCAGTGAAGGGCACGCGAATTGTTGTTACGTTTGTGAATGTGCCGGTAGCATTTTGTGTCACGTATTTGCTTTAAATTAGTAAGTTAGTGTAATATGACAGTATGGATAAATACGTTGCAGTTTTTGTTGGATGGGAAAGTGTGTTCAAAATGAAGGGCGCACGACTTTTAATTGCGACGCAATATGGTTGGCATGGCGTCGATAACTCCCACCGGCTCCCGTGGCACTGCGGCGTCATCTGTTCACCCGAAATACGTTGCGGCAGCCGTGGCTAACGTTGCGTCAGGCCATGCAGTTTTTCAAAGAGTATAATTCGTGTTTGATATTTTCATCTCAGTTTTTGATACAGTTATTTCTCATACGGAAAGTAGGTAGTCGGCGGTCTCACATGACACTGACGTATGTTTATGTAATGAAGCCGTGTCAGGTGATTATGCTACGTAGCGTCGAAAATTGTGACGAAAGAATGGGGAAGGAAGCAGCCGTGGTGCAATTTGAATTTCCGAAGACTTTTTGGGAGACAGTGCGTAACGTTTACATGTTAGTGTGCCCTAGCCCCGGGGTGTGATGGATAATAAAGCAGTGTGCATGTGGACGGGCGCAGTTGAAGTGGCTCAGTATAGGGTCCATTGGCGGGTGTTTGTGGATACTTTTATGGCTATAAAAATAGTTATGTGACACTGTTGTCTGGTAGTTACGTACCTACTGTTGGGAGTACAGAGCGACGGCAGGCTCCTCCGAAATGCTCCAGGTTATACGGCGTTACATTCCAGTATATCATAATCGTAATATTCACTGTGGTGAAGAACTTAAAATTTCACGGTAATGTTTCTTCTGGTTTCATAAAGGATCAAATTTCTTGACCAGCTGAGCGACTGTCGTTGTTTAATGAGGTCTTCGGTGTGTGGGATCATTTGATTGTGCCTCAATAGGTACCCCGGGTTTGTCGACATACATAATTTTGTATGAGGAATTTGTGGTTTGCTGCTGTCATGAGAACGAAGTTTACCTCTGAAATTTTATGTGCACAGTGAAAACAGAGAATTGTGTGTGTGTGTGTATACATATATTATTTCTTTCCTTCCGAAGATATGTGAATGAGAGAGGGAGAGGGAGCAAGGAATTTCTTTACCGAGTTTAAATATCTGCCGCCCGCCCCTCGGAAGCCCTTTGATATTTAAACACCGGGCATTGACCTTGTGTGCACGTCACCAAGTCTGTATAGATCTGTTGGGAAGGGTTGATAACAGAAAAGAATTCCAAGTGTGTTCACGCTGTGTGACGTTTTAAATACAGGTGAGTGCGTATGGCTTAACGTTCTTGCTGCTCAAGAGCCAGAGAAAGGTCCTCGATGCCTTCAGTAAAGGCAGAGCCGGTGAGGATGTTAACGAAAAAATGCTTGGGTAAATTTTGTATGATGAGTCACGTATAACATAATGAGTGAAGAGTGTCGTATTTGACGGTTATTGTCGTGGGTATGACGCCTTGTTGTCTAGTAATTACAGACGTTTCAGAAAAAGCTGCTGGCTACGTATTTGCAGGATTTGAATTCATTCGAAACGGTGGTAGGTACGAAGTTACCAATACATATCACTAGTGAACCCCAGATTTCTGTATCATTAATTTATTAGTGGTCTCCTCCTGTTATACTCTACTGCCCGGTGGGGACGGTTGGAGGGGAGTATCTGTTACGTAACTCTTAGTGCGCTGTTGTAACGTACAGGCTACTGATTTGATGCTGCTGTTGACATTTGCGTCTTCTGAAGCTGACGCCCAGCAGAAATCTTGAGCGCTTGCTAATAAATGTCACATTGAAAACGAACTGGAAAATGAGAGCAGACTGTAATTCGTGTTGTGTAATGGTAATTCCTAATGCTTTGGTGATAGTTTGTTCCTTTTTTCGAGGTTTCGGTGTGGTAGGTGCTTGCCTGTGACCACGAAATTTTCAGCCAGTCGTGGTCGTTTGCAAATGTCGGGCGGCGGCCATATTTGAACAATTGGCGTCTTCAGCTGTAGCATGTGCAGCCGATAGATCACTGGCGGCATCAACAAGTGGCACGCGTGCCACGCATGGCACGTGGCGGCATTGAAATGTCAACCAGTACTTTTTGTGACAGCTGCCATGACATTATTCATACTGAAATATTCGGTGTTTTTAATTGGCAAACGTTTAATCACAGTGTGGTTGGTGATCATGAAACTTTGTAGTGCGGAGATATAAAAAAGGTGTTTGAACTTAAAAGTTGACAAGTGTATATGCCGTAAACGGAACCGGTAACAGCCTTGTGGCTGTTTGCTCTAGAGACTAAAATGCGGGCTAGGCGATTCGGTGTTCGAATCCCTGCAGGGCACAACATTTTTCTGTTTTCTACAACGTTCATATTGGTTCTGGGGCCAGCCCAGCCTCCCATTATTGTATTATTATTATTATTATTATTATTATTATTGTGTGGCGGGGAAGGAAGTAATTTACGAAGTGTGCCGCGAGCACTGCCTTTTATGTTCAAGATTCCCTGCCCTATTCAGTGTTTTGTTGAATGTTTTGCAAACATTTCTCGCTTCTTGATACAAGTCCTACCCATCTCCGCTCCCCAGTGATATGATCACCCAGATTTTTTATATGTAGAAGTTGTGAAACGTGGACCGGCATAGCGTAGTCGGTATAGCGACTCGCTACGGACTGGACGGCCCGGGGATCGAATCCTGGTGGGGGGATTTTCCGCACCCGTCCAGACCGGCCCTGGGGCCCACCCAGCCACCTACAATGGGTACCGGGTCTCCCGGAGGTAAAGCGGCAGGAGTTTGGCGTTTATCACCCACCCCCATCTTGCGCCGAGGTGAAAGAAAGAGTAGAGCTATACCTCTGCTCCCCCTCTGGGCCTTCATGGCATGTTGTAGGGTGAACTTTACATGTTGTGAAGCACCGCATGACGAGTTTTTATACCCACCATTACTTGCTTTTCTGTAACGCCCAGTCTGTTTTTTAGTTTAGTATAACTACACTTTGTATTTGCATTGGCAAGAATTACGTAATATTTGGCGGCAATCGGATACAAACATGAACGGTGGACTAAAGTTATTCCTGTGCGTTGTGGATGTAGTCATGTTGATGTGAAAAATGGAGGCAGTGCATCATTCGTCTTCTATCTTCACGTTGCACGAGGTGAATGGTTAGCGCCACTCCCCGATCGAATTGTCCTTGAAAGTTCTATATAGCCAGTCATGGTTTTGGTTTTTATTATTATCGTCATTATTATTATTATTATTCACGATTGGTCTTGGGGCTGGACGTGTGGCGGCAGACTTCACATGTCTCACCATAAAACGCTAGTATACTAACGATATATCGGGTGGCAACGTGTGTGGATGATGGTGTTTTCTGAGGAGTAAAGCTTTTGACCGTGATGGTGTGGTTAGGGGGGGGGGGGTCTCTTCGGGCGACCGTTGCAGGGAAGACGAATAAAATTGTGTCCAGAAGGCGAGTGTCTGTCAATTGCATTAGCTGCCGTTTGTAACAGTAACAGAGTTAGATTTATTTACGGTTGTAACCCGACGAACGCAATTGAAACCAAGAGAATTACCTCGCAGTCGCTGGAATGCGTCGGGTACTGGTCATACACATTTAGCCATCTGCCCCCCCTCCCCGCCCCAAATGCCAGGGTCGGGTTTGTACTACTGCTACTCAGTAACCAGCATTACATGTTGAGTCCAATGTCGAGCTGCGGAACGCGGTAACGAACCTTGCGTTTCAAAACCTAATTAGTTGGAATTCTTCAGGCTTATAAAGATAACGTATGTTGCTATTATTCTCTGTAAGTAGTCTTATTTTAATGCTTATGGAAAACTGAGCGGATTACGTTACACCAGGGGTGCACAAATCCGGGGCGATTAAATGTTTGTACTGAAGCGCCAAATGTCTGTGGGGTCATCAGTATGGAGGAACTTCGTCGTTTTTCAGGCGCCAAGAATATTTGAGGTGTCTCGTAGATTTTTGGAAAATGTTCGCACGTTTGCGCAGGACAGACCACCTCGTGTGGGTTGTTGGCGTCAGAAGAACCTATGGATGTGTAACTTTTCCGTTGGTGGGGTGGGGTTGAGATTACATGACGCAGACGGAATAATCTTTAATAACGAACTTTCTGTAAAGTTTAATCTGAGCCCTTTGATCATCAGTGTAGAAAAGTCACCACTTTGTGTTAAACCGTCATGTACTAATATTTAAATTGCTGGGTTCTTATCATGCCTTCTGAAACACGTTATTGCAGGGAAGATAGAAGCGACGAGAAGACGAGGAAGAAGTCGTAAGCAGCTGCTGGTTGATCTTAAGGAAACAAGAAGGTACTGGTAATTAAAAGAGGAAGCACTAGATAACCCTTTTTGGAGAAATCGCCTCGGAAGGGGCTGTGGAACTGCCGTAACACTTTATGATGATGAGTTTAACATCCATTTTGGGTTTTGTACATTTTATAGAATAACGACAAAATGTAGCAAGGAATTGCCGAAACGTCTTGAGTTGAAAGTTTTCAAGCTGTACGACAGCAGCAAGTACAGCGACAGACGCAGGATCAAGTGTAACAATAGCACTAGTAATAATAGTAGCGGCTTAAAATCGGCTGAAACGTACATTATGTTGCAGGGAAATTTTGTCGTTGTGACCGCCGTCGGGAAGTGGTAGGCGTAAAGCTACACCGCGACGGTTGTTACTACGTGTTACCAGTAGCAAGACTGAACAGTTCCCCACGTGTACACAATATATTATGGGCCTAGGCCAATGCAGGAAGCCTTCGAAGTTCCAGCGGTTCTGCAATGTTCATTAGCTGCTGTTAGAATAATAATATATAATTCGGAATTCCACGCATGTGTGTGGGCTGGTTGCTGACGACGGCGGTAGCATTTACGAGTACAGCAAAACAACGCCCAGCGCATTGACTGCACAGCGTTTCGAACCCAGCAGCATTACAGACTGGAACAGGACGGCGTTAGCACTGAAATCAATATATTACAATTCTGACTCACCCCAAATTGGATGACTCACTGGCGTAAACAAGAAAAATTGTCAAATTTCTTGCGTTTTCCGTTTCTTCCTTTCTTCGTCCATGTTTAGTCACTCTTCCTTTATTGTTTAGGTAGCTGTTCACTGTGTTTATTGCAAGGGCGCCAGATCTGTTACAGATTCGCTAGTCTGTCCATGCATGGGAAATCAGTGCGCTTATACACACACACACATTCATCCAAGGATTTTCCCACTGTGCACTGGTTGTCCTTCACCCCAAACTTTCTCCGCATGTCTCTGTCTCTAGTACATTCTTGTCTATCCATGGTTGATTATACTTTGTCATACTCCGTATACCCACCCATCCTTGAATCCTCCTCTGGGTCTTCCCTTCCTTAGTGTTGTCTCTGGCTCCCATTCAGGGATGTTCCTTGGCAGACTGTTTCGTGGCATCCGAACCATCGGAACAGTTTGTCTTCAATGACGTCACTGATAAGCTTGGTTAATATAGTGCAGAAATAGGTTACCACCTCGCCGTGGGTATTTCACGTTTCCTTGTCAGTGTGCTTATCTTGTCTGACTTAAGTAGCTCCTCTTTTAGAAGAGGAATGTACTAGCGCTCACCCATATTACAAAATTGAAGCATGAATCGGAGTCACATACTTAACCGGTATACCTATGGATCACTTTAGTAGTATCGTTTGCCGTAGGCCTGCGGTGTTTGGTTTAAGTTTGTTGACAGAAGTACGGAGTGTTACAGCATCTGTGAACGTCCTAAATTATGTCCGCCGTGGGAGAGACGAATGTCAAAGAAACTCGACAGGAAAGTTACATTTCTGTCTGCCCTCGGTTGGGCGCGATTTAATGTGTCCTTCGCTGTAAATTTCTTTAACAGAGTGTCACAACCTTCGATGGTCGTCGGTGTGCACTGTAGACCTCTGGGTAAACCACCATGACGAATTTGTGAAAATTAGGGACGTGTCGGCGGAAACTCAGTGTTTAAAAACTCTTGAATCGATTTGTTTCAAATGTAGAAATTATATATCTTGCGCACAGTTTTGTAGATGTTATATTAAAATAAATTTAAAGAAATGAATTTCGAAATACATGTTGGTGAAATTCATGTTATACAGTCGCGCATTTGAGAGATTGGCCTCAATGTTGCCCAATAAATAAGTGCCTACATATGTGGCCTTCAGTAGACATGCTTTGTTCTCCGGTTTGCATACCGCCTTGGCTCGCGTAGTGTATATAAACACGCTGCTGCAAAGCTAAACACAGTATCATTAGACCTACATATACCACACCGTGTTTAGTCACAAATTAATCTCATTGTAGTGTATTTAGGTACATTTCTCTATACCGAATGATATTTAAAATAGAAATGTAGCTATTACTGAAATCTCTATTTTACGTTACGCAACCGTCTTGTACGTGACTGCCATTTTGAATATTTTTAAGGAGTCGATAATAAAGGAGGAATTATAGTTACGTTATTTCCTTGCTACAGTATTTTCTCTTAGAGCTGCAGAGCATGGCACTTCCTTTGCATAGAAAGGCTGCATCGCTAGCGACATAACGTGGCAGCTGAGGTGGTCAGGACAGCGATGGAAGAAACGCGCCGCAGTTGCAGTCTGAATGTTACTCAACTCTTAGTACAGAAAATAATTTGTGTTAACGAAAAAACAATAATTTTGCAGCGACACGGGGGGAGGGAACAGTAAAGGTGCGAATGACAAGCAAATGAGTGGCCTGGAAGTACAGACAGAGAAACTCCTTACTACAGACAGTAAATGTTTGGCCTGGTGCTTAAAAAAGGACGTAGACATGGCGGTGAATGTTCGAATACGTAGGCACTGTGGAAGAACAAACCGTGCGAGCGTTTGCCGTTAATACGTTGAAGAGAAGTTACGAAACTAGGAAAGTAGAGGTAACAGGGTGACATTTACGTAAAAGCTTCACGTTCGAATGTATTCGTATCCTACGGTTCCCGAGAAGCATTTCCAGGGGGTAAAGGCGGCCGGTGCGTAAGCCTGACAACATTACCACCATCCTGTGCCGTTGTCATGAAATCCGGGAACCTTAACTTCCTGGAACCCTCTGGGCCACTCCAGGCCTGTAACAGGACTGCTTTACCTTTACCCTGCAATTCCCGAGGTAAAGTATCCCCTCTCCCATATGAATTTTTTGGTATTGGGTTCGTAATTGTGATTCACTCAGCGCAGATGATAAGGGCGTGGCCGGTGGCACGGGTGTAGGAGAAATAAATGTAGGGATATGCGGAATATTGGGTAATGGAAATACGAGTATTGCTTTGAAGACCCAAAGTAGAAACAGATTTTGTTTGCTTGTTGAATTCCACGTAAGGAAGGCCTTTTGTTATGGGTTAGTATCGGTCCTTGAGTCCAGGACTGTTTGAACCGAAGGCAAAAAATCTGTCGATGTATGCCTGTCGTAACACGGTCACCCACGAAGTCTGAAACAGGCCTAGTTAGACTTCCTGATTCCCTGTTGAAGCAGTTTCGTGAAACCGCTATATTTGTTAACACGGTAGCCCTCGGGGTAACGTGAAAGGTGACGCTAGCCGCCAGTGCGTAAATCGCAGCTTGTTCAATAATTCATTAGACAGTATTGCCTCGAGTTCTGTATCTGCTTTCCTTGAAGAACTGTGGAATACAAAGCGCAAGGGACATGGGAGTGCGTTGGTGTTACGTTATTGTGTTGAACTAGAATCTGGCCCAGAATGTCGGCTTTGTAGCGTATTTCCTTTGCTAAAGTCACTCCCTGTGAAACCGATTTGAAGCCCCACACACGTTCTGTCCTCCTGCTCAGCCACAAAGGCGGTTCTTAATCATCATCCATCGCCCATTTGCATAAACACTGGGATCTGACACGCAACCATCACTGTGCGCCTTTCTTGAATACGACGACTGCTCGAAACGTGAAGGTAGAAAGCGGCTAGTCTATATGTGCGTGTCATTTGTCAGAATACTTGTCTGTGCGGATAGGGGCAAAAGTCCGGGTACAATTCGCAGAAGGGAGACATTCATTCTGCCACCAGAGGCGACTGATCCTCCCATGAAATGGTACCGGTTTGTGGGTGGAGGATGTCAGACATATTATTAAAATGTTCAGAAATAAAAACGCAAAGAACTTGCGTCTGGTTGCCTGTGTGAGTAAGCATGAATGGCAGTGTAGCCCAGTATAACGGAAATTTTGGGGGGAGGGAAGGGACTGGAAAATGCGTATTTAAAGTGAGTTGCAAGTGGGGAAAATAAAGGCAGCAAGACGCAGCTCCTGTTGATGGCTAGCGAGAAATAGAACGAGAGACTAAGAAAACTGGTAGAGAGAAGAGGAGGATTGTTGTGGTACAGTAATGCTATTAGTGCAGTCCGCCAGTGGTGAAATGAGAGACTACACCAGTGTAAGTGGCAGCGTGTTTAAGCAGTCTGTGCCCCGCAGGAGCCTCGTGTTACACAGGCACGGTTTTGTGTAAAGAAAGAAAAACTAACTCGTTAAATGCTGCCAATGTACATCGGACCACTTGCATCAGTCCACTGTGTAGGTGCTGAATACCTTTTCTCCTTTCTTCGTACACAACTGGGTGCTCAAGTATAGAACGTGCTGCAGGAAAATGTATAAAAAATGAAGAATGGGAGAGCGTTGGAAACCATGTCACTCAAGTGGGTGAACGTTTGAATATTTTGCGTGCATTGGGAACGAATTCATAGTAGTTCACGTAATACCTTGGGGCTAGACGGTATAGGAAACGGTTTATTTAGAACCTTCGCGTGTTTTATAGACGGTAATGTAGACCACTGTATATTCTTAAATGCAGCAGAATTACAGTTACAAAATTAACGAGATTTTCACCGATGTATGTGCGTTTTAAAACAAGAAGCTTGTATTTATTTATGTTGTGATACTGGTATTAATAGGGTTGCTGAACACCACCCAGGTGGGGCCTAAAGCGGTTCATTAAGTGATGGACATTGACAGCCTGACGTCAGTTACATACGTAGTAGCGTTAGCAGTACCAAGAAAACCTCACTGTACTTCGATGGTGATGGAAGAGATTGTGAAATTCGTATCAGAATTTTGTTCCACTAATGTCCTTCGGTGGTTAGAGATCTGCAGTGAGAGCCGCGTACAGAGACCCTTGCATGTGACCGTTTCGAGAGTTCATGGTCGAAAGTAATGGCTCCATACACTCCATGACAGTATTGTTCAAAATTGTGGCCATTATGAAAGTATCATCAGTTAATAGGTGAAGTTTCGGGAGAGGAAGTAACAGGAACGAAGAATAGTGCATAACGAGGATCATGACCAGCACTTGCAGCGTGAGAAGTGCGTACGCCGTTACAGACAGAAACCTGACGGGAAGTGACTACTTGTTGATAGCAGCGGGAGTGGTTATGAATCGTGTGGATAGGCATGAGAATGTGGGGTTATTTGTCTCATCGAGGACAGGGACGAGTAACGAGATGCTGCGAGTAGTTACTGAACGTAGGGTTTCAAAGGTAGACTCTGCCTGTAGTCTTCTTTTTTTAACTATTTTAACAAATTAAAGTTTTATAGTGTCAAACGAAAAAGTGTGCATGTGTTGGTGATTATTGAGAATATGGACAATATGCACGGTGAAAAACTGAAAATATACAACTCTACTTGTTTTGGACAGACTTACTGTCCATCATCAGGAGTCAGTATGACAAATACCAATTGCTGTGAATACAGTATTAAGACTCCTTATGATGGAGTAAGTTTGTCCGAAACATGTAGAGTTGTATATCAAAATAAAGTTGAGAAATAGTGCATCTTGTTGGCCTCTGTTATACGAATATATAACGATTCACGGTCCTCAGAATGTTACACAATATATTTCATATTGTGCTGTGTGACCGGCTTACTAGTTGTGTATTTGTATGGCAAGAGAGCGTATTCCACTGAAACCATTCGTGTTAAAACAGTAGTTCAGTAACCTTGGTTGTTTTAAATAAGTTCACGAAATTAGACTGAGAATGCGAGACCATTTCCTACATTCATCATTTTGGCAGAAACTGGCGTGACGTCACATGGCCGTATCAGTCATTGTGTTTCGGCACTTTGAGGCCGTTAATATGAATAGCAAATCTGAATGCGTGTCATTACTCTGCGCCACGTGTAAAAGGCAGGTCGATTTCTCAGGGCTTTCTGCTAAATATTTAATACTCTATGGAATGATTGTGTCAGTACTTCAGTGTTCTTCGGGGCGTGATTGCATGTATCCAAAATTAAAGTAGTCTGTTGGAAGTCAGCGGTGACACTGAATGGAGTTGGACCAGTTTTAGGTTATGTACTTATATGACATCTCTCGATTAGAAACACTGGCCCTTTTGGTCTTTCTTTTATCTCAAAAGACCATTGAAAACAATAACCTTCTTACTAGATGAGGGAAAGAGCCCTTGGTACCCAACAGTTAGTTTGGGTATGACCCAGTCGCGGTCTGGACGTTTTCGAAGAGAGAAAAATCTCTTGCATTAGCCGGGATAGTCCAGCTTGTAGCTTAGTCTCTACGAGGGGGGAGCTGATAAGTTCTTAGCCCAACCAGGAAGGAAACAAGCTACAACGACCAAACTCGGCTTTTATTCATCATACTCCCCACGAAGCTCATACAGTTCCTAGCCCGTTGCTCTAACTTTTGCACGCCACTCAAAAAAAAAAATCGGAAGGTTGTCTGGCCAACCAGGTCTCCCCGGCAGCAATGATTTCCGCGTCGGAGGTAAAATGGCGACATTTCAATTGTTTTTTTCAGTCCAGGGAATAGGTGGTAGTCCAACGGGGCCAGATCCCGTGAAGAGGGTGGGTGATCAAGACGTTGGAAGCCCAGGTAGGCCAGTTTCTTCTGAGTTGCAAGTGCCCAGTGAGCCGGGGCATTGTGCAAGAAGAAGATGGCCTTGGTGACCCTCTCGCGGCGTTTTTCCTTCAAAAAGTCCTTCAGTTGAATCAGCAGAGATGAACAACACTCCGCGTTGATAGTTTGACCCTTTGGAAGATAATCAGTGAGGGGGAAGCCGATTTGATCCCAAAAAATCGATGCGAGAACTTTTCCAGAGGATTTTTGCTCCCGGAATTTTTTGGGGCTGGGTGAGCCACTATGCCGCCACTCCATTGATTGTTGCTTTGTTTCCGGGTCATAGTGATATAACCAGATTTCGTCCATGGTCATCAATCGCGACAGGAAATCATTTGGATCGCAATGAAAAAATTACAAAAGTTGCTCAGACGACTGGCACCGTTGACGTTTTTGATGCGCGTTCAGGCATTTCGGGACCCACTTCGCGGAGAGCTTCGGCATGTCCAAATCTTCATAAACGATGGACCCTGCCCACTCGTGTGAGATTCCCAGTTACCCAGCTATTGATTTAGCCGAAATCCGGCGGTCTTCCAAGATTAACTCGTGAATTTGATCAATAACCTCCGGGGTGGTCACTGTTTTGGGTTGTCGAGGACGAGGCGCATCACAGGTGGAAAAATCACCACGTTTAAACTGGGCCACCCAGTTTTGATGGTAGCATACGATGGTGCATGTTCCCGTAATGTTTGTCAGAGTGGCGTGAATTTCCTTCGGCGCCTAACCTTGCAGGGAGGGGGGGATACTTGATGACAGCTCGCGTCTCGATTTTGTTGAAATCGTGCTCGTCGCCTGTCATGCTTCCTTTCCGCCTCTGTAACAAGAAAAGACTTGCAATTCGGCACATGAACAGACCACTCCTTTCCAACGACACTATCTATTCCGTCCTACGACATCGGGAAGTATGTCGGGCTAAGGACTTAATCATCACCCCCTCGTATATGGCCTCCGCAGTCCCGGTTGACACGTGTGTAGAAGTTATTGGACACCTAAGTAATATGTATACATCAGGAACCTGAAATAATTGGGAAATGGAGAAAATTGGTTTGTGAGTCCTTACAACTTTTTACCGTATATTATTTATGTAAATCGAGGATGGTTGTGTAATCGTTACGTGTGCGTTCAATTTGGAAAGCGGGGTGGGGGGGGGGGGGGGTTAAGGGGGTGGGACCTGAAAAAGGAGGGGACGAATGGGAAGCCCTTGGGGGAAAGGAAATAAACAAGGTAAACAAA
>Ga0123352_10011410_pt1 | contig 14002 bp, 7 predicted proteins | sample TergutLab28metaG_FD_89700 | JGI IMG/M metagenome (GOLD analysis project Ga0123352, IMG submission 89700) | Labiotermes labralis P1 segment gut microbial communities from Petit-Saut dam, French Guiana - Lab288 P1 | ecosystem: Host-associated > Arthropoda: Insects > Digestive system > Gut ...
CGTGGTCAGCGCAACGGGTCCCCACAGCCGTTAATCTCTGTTTTCTAGACCTGGAGCCGCTACTTTTTTTCATTCAAGTAGCTCCTCAATTGACCTCACGAGGCTCACGAGGCTGAGTGGACCACCACCACCACCACTACTACTACTACTACTACTACTACTACTACTACATACTAAACGAATATTAATCTATATGCATGACAACACCGACAATTAATAAATGGTTAACATACAGATGAAACGGAGAAGAGCACGGCAAGATTTACCAAACATATTCATAGAAATCGATTTTAAAGTTTATTAATATGAATATTACCATGCTTCTGTTGCTGGCTTCTCGATAAATACGTCTTATACTCGAAACCCCCGTCTTCTGGGATGTGATACTGTGTACTCTGGTACACGCGTGCTCACCTACGTTTCAGGGAAACCTGCCACCTTCGTCATACGCGCAGAAGAGTAATTGACGATCAGGAAAGCACACTACACGACGCCACATCGGTAAAATAAACATTCACAGTCACCCTAACGGCCCATACTCGAACCAAATTGTTGTGTGAATATGGATGAAATAATTGGCTGCAATTACAACCGTAAGTCTGTCGTTCGTGCAGACACGTAACGGGAACACTTGCTCTATTCGTTGCGGAGCAAAGACAATCTTATCCGTGGAATAAGCGGTTACGTTCGTCACCAAACAACTACCACTACTACTATCACCACTATTATCACCACCACCACCAGTACTATCACCACAAGCACAGGTAGAAGCACAATAATAGCAATAATAATAATAATACGTTTATAATTATAACGTACTGAACGACTCGGCTAATGTAAAAAGAACTCGATACTAGTGCCCCGTAATGTATTTCCAACAGTGTACATTCTCAACGAATCAATCAATCAATCAATCATAAAATAAAATCTAACTATTTAAACTTGTTGTCCCAGCAGCAGCAGCAGCAACTACAACAACAACGTGTATGTAGCTGGTCTTAAGTGTATGATGCTGTACCTCTATTTATGAGAAAGGGTTTGAAAAACAAGGCCATACATACTTCAAAATACCAGTCGGTTCGGAGAAGGGGGTACAAAATTGAGGAAAGGCATGTGCGAAAATAAATCACTGCCTTAAACGGGACACACTTTTATTCCAGTTAGTCTTAAAGAGATCAGCACGAATAAAATTACTTTACGTTTAAAAGCAACCACGTTACAGCTCGGTAGACAACCTACGCGTTGGCGACTTAGTGCGAAGCACAGCGTCCTGTAAGTTGGGTCGTATTTATTCCAAACTTACATTGACAACTCAATGGCCGATTCAAATACTGCTCACGTATTTACAGTAAACTACACGACAGTCCGTAGGCACAATCTACCGGCAGGCCTGATAATAACCAGATATGACCATCACCAGGGATTTAAAACCAGATTCAAGAAGCGAATCACTAACCTACATGTTCACCCAAAAGGCAAGGTAAACGTGTATACGCAATGCATTCAACTCTCATTATTATCGATATCCACTTTAAGCCAAAGCACTTCGTGTTTTTATTAAATAATTTAATTGCCCTTCACAGAGGCTACTAAAATTATTACAGGAGCGGAAAGTTGATTTTCAAAGTTAATTTCCCGACCAGGTTGTTACTTTCTCTCTCTCTCTCTGCCTCTATGAGGAAAACTGGCACTGACATGGCATTTCCATACATGCTACGTCGACGGCAGATTTTCTCCTTGCGTCGTCTCGCCCCCGCATCTCTGCGTTTATTACGAACAGCAGAAGCACATGGAGAGGAGAAAACCGGCATGGTTCAGCGATCAAAGTTCAGCTGACGGGCGGGCGGCCGGCCGGCCGGCCCCTTGCCCGTCGCACCGGTGTTCCGCATGTCACGGCTGAGGTGCTGGCAGCTGCGAGCTTCATTTCATTTTTTGCGGGAAAAAAAACGTATGATAATTCCGTAAAAGTGATTTACTCAGTCGTAAGTTATCAGGGGCAAATAATAAATAATGTCTGTCGCGAGTAGTGTACAGCATTGCTTTAACTTCGCAAGGCACAGTGGTTAACACACATGCTTAACATAAAACACTACAGTTTGCCCATACCGTATTTATTGATATCATGCAACTCTAAAACAAATAGCGATAATCTCGCTACATATTAAATTTTTTGATGCTTGTAACTGATGCAGAGTGTGTTTAGTGTGAGGAAGGGAGTATACCTTTTAAATATATTTAGACCGCTTCGTGACTGCAATGGTTACTTAGGATTGTTGGATATCTAAACAATCGTAATGATCAAAACACGTAAGAGAAAAATATAATATAAATAAAATCAACATAAAACAAAACCAAATTAATGTACTATGATGGTGTGAAAACACTCTGGAGAAGTGAACATCAGCCCTCGGTATGGAAATGAACTACTTAAAAACTACACAATTAATTTCGATGCTGACATACTCTTTTGTTGTCTGCTGCTGCATATGAGTCTAAAAAACACGCCTAGATACTAAAACGGTTAGATATCGTGGCTTGCGTCTATAAATATCCATCTTTTAGAACGTTCAATTAACGCACTTCAAGGCCAGGGAATCTGGCAAACTAACATGTCGATTTCAGCCTTTCTTTATAACGAAAACACGTTAAGCCCAAAACGACGACAATCGACTTCAACAAATGTGGGAATCATTGCCTGCTGATGTCGAACAGCGTCAATGTATTTTACTTTCCCTTGGGGGTGGCGGGGTAGGGGGATGTCGTTTCTCTCAATCAGCAGGCCTACCTTTCACTGGACACCAAATACCATTCAACATAATAACTACAAAGATGTATATCAGACTTCACTATTCTTCATACAGATATGTATGGTATAAACTCGACATACATTTAATTATTGCCACTAAATTAACAGAAAATTAACTTTCAACGAATGACATTCGAAGAACGCGTTCCTTTAGTATAACGGGGAAGCTGCTATAAGATCCACAAAGTTTCTACCATGTTTCCTTGCGTCCTCCTGTATCTCTGCAAAACGCTACTCATGTTTATCTGGTCCACAAAGTGATGCTTCTTCCCTCTGTGTAATCTCTAAGAAAACCTCACAATCCCGAGGTACTGATTAACTCTGTGTTACCGAACTTCAACTTCAACAGTGCGTCAGTTGCATGTACTTAACATACGAGTCTGTTCTTAAAACACAAGACTGGCGATGTATGTGTAACATGATATTGCGATCCGTTCGTCCGACCTCTGTTGCATTGGAAAAATAGTTAGTATATATTCTAAGTGTGTGTTGCCAGCCTTAGGTATCCAGCATGAAATATGCAGGCGCAATATTTTCATCTGTGGCCTGTCCGGCTCTGCAGTATTTTTCCACATTACTACAAAAACGGCACGATTTTCGAAAAGGAAAATTTACTGAACAATAAATTTGTCTTCATATTCTCTACAACTTTTTTTTGAAACATCTCATTCTAAGAACTGAGCGAGATATGATTAAAAATCTCTATTGCTGGGCATGTGGCGCGTATGGGTGAGGAGAGGGGAGGTGTATAGGGTCTTGGTGGGGAAGCCGGAGGGAAAGAGACCACTGGGGAGGCCTAGGCGTAGATGGGTGGATAATATTAGGATGGATTTCCAGGAGGTAGGATGTGGTTATATGGACTGGATTGGGCGGGCCCAGGATAGAGATAGGTGGCGGACGCTTGTGAGTGCGGTAATGAACCTTCGGGTTCCGTGAAATACGGGGAATTTGACTAGCTGCAAACCAGTTAGCTTCTCAAGAAGGACTCTGCACCATGGAATTCTAATTCTAATTGGTCTGCAAGTGAAGTACCCGTTATTCGCGTGAGGTTGTAATGAAACGTTAATTTTCTCCTAAGATTTTCGAAAAAATCCTCTAATATCAAATTTCGTGAAAATCCGTTCAGTTGGAGCTGAGTTCTATGCCGACAGGCAGGCAGGCGGCCGGACAGACAGACATGACGAAGCTAATAATCGTTTTTCGCAATTCTGCGAACGTGCCTAAAGATCACCATATGCATTTTCACAATGGATCCAACCCGTAAGGCACTCATTTCATTCGAAAAATTGGTGACAAACATACTCTTGTTTAACATCATGCACCAAATTCTGTCTAAAACGAAATTTCAAATTCTAGCTCACTGTGTGTTAGTTTTTAATAATAATAAAGAAAAAAGTCCGACGCGGCGACCAATTACTTTATACTTTACGCAATTAGAACAGACATTGCGAGATTTGAAGTTCTCACAGCGGTTACTAAACATTCCCGTCTTCAGGGATGTGACGCTGTCTATTTTAATTTCCTCGCCCTGCACACGAAGCGACTACCAGCCTTCGAAGGGCGGTAACTATTTACCAAAAGCACAACATCCCAGGAAACTCCCATCTTCAATATACACGTTAATTTCCAGGAGCGGGGACACGAAACTTCTGTATTCCGGAAAACAAAACCGGAGCGTTGCTAAGGCAATACGCCTACCTGACCATGCCCCTCGGATCTCTAGTTACCGAAACTCATTCGCCCGACGCGATTTCTTGTCGTCCCAGGAAAATCCCTGCTAACATTTAAAATAATGCCTAAAATTAGGAGCTCATCTTAAGCTAGATGAATACAATTGGCAATCGATCACCCTACTGTTTAACACACATTTGAGCAGTCTCCCATCTATGCCTCGATGTCCAAAGCGGTTTCTTCCCTTCAAGCTTACCAACTAAAATGTATGCATTTACCATTTTCCTCGTCCCTTCTACAGGCTGTGTCCAGCTCATTTCACTCTACTTTCAGTTCATCACCTCAGCAGTACAGACAGAAGAAGCAGCTGTCTCATTAAACGACAATGTCCTTCCTCTCGCAGGAAAAAATTTGGCCTGTACTCATCGTCATTTTTCATTCTAACAAAAATCAATGTTCTTGTCTCTGGCTACAAACGTGTACTGAAACATATATGAAGGGTTTCTGTGACCTTGTGATTACTGATTGTCACTACACTGGCGGCGTTACGGGTTACAACCCCGCTCGCAAAATGGACGTTGATCCGCGTTTCTTATAAGGTCTTTTATGTCTTCCTGTGATAGTAGCCTACAAGCGCTGCTTTAGCAAAGTCCGCACCCAAGTAATCCCTAAGAATGTTGCGGTAATAAATCTCTACTCCGAACTCAAGAGGAAAATGCAGCGAAAATCGCCAACTGGTAAAAACTGCAACTCAATGGGGACCCGGGCACATTTCTATAGTTACAGCACGTCATCACTGTATTTGCCCAATTTTCCTAGCTGGAAGGCTGTCGGTTTAACTGCATAGGTCACTGCAAGTAAACATGGGGCTCCTCGAAGGCTGAGGAAATTCTTTCGGGATCCTTTCAATGGTAAGCTCTGTTGAAGGAGGTGTTGATCCTTCTTGTTCTGCCGATACGCGGTGCTGCTGATTATATAAATAATGTGATGTACTACTATAAATAGTCCCATGAAACAAGCCTCTCAATTCAACTCCCGCCGAGACGTTTAACGATTCTGTTTACATCGGCACAGACAACACTGGGTCCACATTCGTCCAGGAATAATAACTACACGAAATTTTGATGTGTAAAATATGAGAGAAATATCTCTCCGATGACGAAAATCTGATCGCTAAACTTGCTCGAGTGTGGGAAGGAACAACACAAAACTGCGTTTGACCAAACACTGAGCTTCAACACTAAGCCACTTTACGTGTCAGGGTGTAACTAATTTTAAAATGTTGTCTGTTAGTTGACCTTAACTCCAGAATTACTTCAAAATTTTGTCTCCTTTTGTTTGGTTTTGCACATAAGGTTTATATTTTAAACCCTGTGTGAGGGAGGAGCTCTTAAATGTTTCTATGCATGTCTGTTTACAGAGTTCAGTCCAATTACTTATACTCAGAGTTAATTGTGTGATGAGGCTATACGAATTCCACTTATCACTAGTCACTGGCCATACGTTTCAAAATAAGAGATTTTAAAATACGCTACTCCTGCGAAACCGTGTAGCTTTACACACAATGCCAAACGTTGCCGGTTAAGCACTGAGAAAGCAGAACTCTAGGGGATTTTTCTCATCAGCTACGGCGAATGACCTGCTGTTTCGGTGTGTAATACGTCTGTATGCACAATCAGTGCGCTGCAGGATAAACAAATAAGTAACAGAAGCTGAACAGTCTATGCAACGTGGTTTTAATTCCGCAGATCACGGTATACAATTTAGGCGTGTTCGCACAGTGGCGAAAAGCACGTACTTGTCGTCATGTCCGCTTGTCCACAGGTATCAGCACGGCTCTCGCTGGACGTATTTCCGCAAAATCGGATACTGGGGACTTTATGTAAATCTGTGTGGAGAAAATCCAAATTTAGTTAAAATCAGGCAAAAAATATTGGGTACCTTACGCGAAGACTTAGGTAAGTTTTATTGTTGTCGGCGACATTCAATCGCCATAAAAGCACTTTCTTCGAGTGAAATGGAATGAGGCTGTTACGACGGCCGATGAGGTACAAACAACACACAAACGCGCCACGATATTAGGTTACACGTACAATGCCTATCTTGTTTTAGGCGTTATGAAAGAAAGGGCACTATGTAAATCGTTTGAAAGAACAACGCATGAGGCAATACACGGTTATCTCGCAGGGTGACGTACGACAGTTTTCGTACTGTAAAATACAGCCGAACTCGGTTATAATGGCACCGAAAAGACCGAACAAACCGTGCAGTTATAAAAGTGTGTCGCTCTAAGCGAGGTATATGGTAGAAGTGAAGGAAAAATATTTCAAGATCGCTTTAGTCTCGATCCGTTCTGTTTCAAAAACACTATTAATTTTGTTTCTGTTTTTCCAAATCGCTGGGCCCGTAGAGTTTACGTGACCAAATTCCTGACACATGGCAGTCTCCTATTTTTACCCATCAAGCTTCCCCTTCCTTATTTTTCCATTTCATATTTTCCTAATCGCTTTAACTTTTTCTTCGACGCTAAAACCATTTTGTTGGTGAATGTAGCCATGTTATCGCGTTATCAGTCTCTTGTTAACTGCAGAAGTAGAAAAGTATAGGGAACCTTTACGCACAAAGTGAATTGCCGTTACTATTTGTCATCTTCCAGGCCTGAATTTATATAGCTACCTGTACGAGTCACACGGCTTTGTCTTCTCAAGGACATGGCTGAATTCTCAGAACAGTCTACTTCTTCGAATATTATATAGCAACTGATGACTGGTAGTGTCGTTATAGCCGAGGTACATGCACTTATGCATGTCGTACTAAGCAAGGCAGAAAAAAACACATGCCTTATGGGGGAATCAGTTGGTGCCACTATAACGCTACAGACGATGTGTCGCACTAACCGAGGTCGTTATAACCGAGTTGAATTGTACCTTGACTAGAACGAAACTCGAATTTTACAATGGGAGAACCTTAAGTCCTGGTTTATTTTCCACTAATCATAAAACAACATAAAGAGCCCTAAGAGGCTTCGGGAAGAGGAAACGAAAAATTGTATCAGCCTACAATCGTTAACTCACGCATCACATCCGCTTTTGACAAGTCAAATCTCTACCCTTGGTACTCGAATGTTCATTGCATGTTGAAATGAGCCCAACACTAACTGGTATCCTCACACCCCTGGGCCCGTGTTTCTAACGCGCATCTTAATACTGTCGTTCAACCTCCGTGCACGTATTCTAAGCGGCCTCTTCGCCCCAGGTTTTCCTGGTAAATGGGTATGCATTTCTCATAGGCCTATCGCGTGCTACATGCCCTATCTCATCATCCATAATTTTATCACTTTAATAGTACATGATAAGGAACACAAATAGCCAATGTCTTCATTTTGCAATTTTCTCTAGCCTTTGTTACTTCCTCTTAGGTACAAAGATCCTCATGACTGTTCTGTGTGTCAGTGTACGCCAATCTCCAGGATAACGGACGATGTTTCGGGACCATATAACGCAATATACAAAACTGTACTTTTTTTAGGTTTTTCATAAAAGCGAGGTTTCACCCAACCACAAGAGAGGCAGCATCGAACCATCTACACAAACACATTGGGGGCCTCGTACAGAATTTTAATTTTTGCTAAGAATTTGCTGTATTTTGAACAAGCTGCAGACTAATAAACAGGCAAGTGAACCTGGCAAATGGGCCATGTCTGTGATCGTCAACGTGTGGGCCGCGGAACCCCAGGGGCTGCAGCGTTTTTCCCAGCGGGCCGCGAATTTATTCCACGGTTTCTCAAGTTCACACAACTTCGCAACAAACCCCGTACCACCAGCCAGTGTTTGGTTTATTCTGTTATCCTTCAATTTTTTTTTATAAATTCTATTTGTTATGCTAATTTTACCGCCGCCGCTTCTTTTTCTTTTTATGTTTTTGTTGTCAATAAAAACACGAATTTGTTTGTCTCTGAGATAATAACTTATGTATTTTTCCAATAAACGAAGCTAAAGAGTGCAGATATTACAATATGGGGATCCTTGAAATTCTTTTTAGGTCCAGAAAGGGCCCCGTTGCTTTCAACGTCCCGTGATTTCAGTACATGCTATCGACAGCTGTTAATGTTCGATCTTCCACTCGTTCACATATCAAATGCATATGAGCGTATCTCCAAGCTCCTGCTCTACTTCCAGGAACTTGTGAAACAAACAAAGTCGAAGCAGTGGTATAGGAAGCAACATGAAACTAGGAGTCCGTTCTTCTGGGATGTAACTCTGCGTCGTTAGGTAAGTGGTTCCCACGTTTCGAAGGAACGTATCGCCTCCATCGTAACGGGCAATATTAAATTGTGTTGGAGTACCTTCTTGGGAATTACATGAATCCTCTTAACACGTGTGTGCTGAAGCTCGCGGGGGAAAAAAAAATTATTCTCTGGCCTTTTCACAGGGTTGTCAGCAGTTTAAAGTGCGACAAAGACTAGAGTCCAGAGCTACTGTTCGGAGTTCGAAGAACATGCGATATAAACCGCTAGTTTACAATTCAGTCTGTCCAATATGCTGCTAGCTTACATACAGTGCAAACCCTTATTCTGCCTGTAACAACAGTGTCTTCAGTGCAAGATAACACAATGGTTTGAGCGCAGATAGCTGTATATTACTCTGTACCGAACAGTTTTAAGGGAAAGAATTTTATTTTTGAAGCTTAGCCAGCAGTCTCCGGGAATTTATACCCCAAAATTACCGAGGAATAAGTCGAAGAGCTGTCAATTTTGTCGCTTACATTCCACTGTCCGCAGCAAATGAATCGGTAAGTTGTAAGTCTATTGCTCCAATGTCCGTTATTTCAAGAGCAGCGCTCTTTTGTTTAAACGACTAATAACAACACAGTTATTCGAACTTCACTGCAAGAATTCTTCGATCAATATGTTCACACGGCTTTTTTAAATATTGATAAACGTGATTAGGCAATGCCGTCCGAAAACATACTTCCACTCTTCAATTGTGGTCTAATACTAAGAATTATGAAAACCAAATTCATTTGCACACAGAGTTATAAACAAGGGGAGAAAGTCAAGCATAATGTCGGACAGGAATGGGCCATTAACCTCCTCTAATTTTGATATCGCATTCACAAACAAATTATAGTGACACTCATTGTTTCCATGGAGGTAAGGTCACCTTCCTATCCACACTCGGCTGCAAATAGCAGCGGATAAAGTTTAAACAAGGTAGCAAACAATTTAAAATAAGTACTGCGGTTCGTTCCAGGTGGTAGAGTTGCCAGGGCGTGAGACTGACCACTCACGTCCATCCAGTGCCGAAGTTAAGATTGGTGGCGCTATACTATAACTCTACCCCTCCTACATGCCTTCATGGCGTGGACAGGCACAACTTATACCTCTCTGAAAGGAATATTAATGACAGGCACAAGAGACGTAGAACACGTCCAACCGCAACCCCCCTCCCCAAAATCCAACGTATTTCGATGACTGAACTCACAGCCTACAGCCCGCTTTAAAGTATCTGTCAACAGCCTAGAATGTATGCCATTATTGTGCAGTTTGTAAAATGGTCTTACATCATACTGGTAAGGGCAATGTGAAAACACCATCCGCAAATGCGAAATGGGGTAACAGAGGTAGAGATTTCAGGTCCATAGACAGCACTTCGTGAATTACATAAATACCCCAAACTACGGGTTCAATTCTTCATCACCTGCTTCACTCCGGAGGCATAAAAATATTGTAAACAATATTTTTGAGGTATCGTCGTCAACGCCAAGACAAACAGTAAAATGGAACCTCCGGGCGAAGGGTGTGTACTAGATTCAACTGATCCAGTGGCGGATTTCTGTCACAACGTAATGAACATTCAAGATCCACAAAAGCCCCCAATTTCTTGAGAAGCTGACCCACAACTGGCTCCTAAACAGACTCGATCCATAAATTTGTGTATTAACAGCATGACGCGTTGTTTCACGAATATTTTAAGGTATTATTTATGGACGGCCATGGGCCGGGATAGCGCAGTTGGTATAGCGATTCGCTACGGGCTGGACGGTCCGTGGATCGAAATCCCGGTGGGGGCGAGGTTTTCCGAATCCATCCAGCGGATATAGCGGCCAGGGCGTGGCGTTGACCACCCACCCCATCCAGCGCCGAGGTTAAAGAAAGAGTACAGCTATACCTCTACTCCACATCTGAGCCTTCGTGGCCTGTTATAGGGTAAACTTTACCGTTACCTTTATTCATGGACGGCAAGGATTACAAGCAGAATAAGGAAGACGCTCTGTGTCCCTTTGATCATACGTAACATAAATTACAAGAACCAAAAACAAATCTCTGTTTTTCTTAATACAAATGTATGCGTACCGTCACCACAATCTGACTGGCCAACCCCCAGGTTATAATGTCATACTCTGATGCAAAATCTTCGCAGTTATTTGTAGCCCATGCTATATGTACTCGGCATAATAAGCAGATAATATACCTTACTGCTACAGAACGTAATTCTGTGCGAACACAAAAATCGCATCACAATCCACGTATCCTTCCTTGGTCACCTGTGCTTATCAACAGTTTCGAAGTTCCCAAATGACAGGCTAAAACACAGCTGCATCTCCTATTAGATTCGCCTACTGTCAAATCCTCCCCGCTACTGAATGTGAACAAGACAGCCTTGTAGGAATACTATTCCAGCCTACCTACTGTAACAGCAATGTATTTTCAAATAGGTGGCGGCTATATGGAAGTATTACGATGGTTGACGAAAAGAAAAAGTCTACATCAAACGGTGCAATAATACTGTTAAGGAAACTGAAACCTTTGCCACTGTCGACATAACTTCTCCCCTCTTGAAACGGAAACCAATTAACAATTTCATATGCACAAACTTACATGGCAGCACCGTCGAAGGCTATAGTCCAACGGATGCACACATTTTATTTGTAATCTGTTTAACAACGCTGTCAGTAACTTGCGATCCGACTACATACCTTCGAGACTCAATAGGGCATCCACCTCCATCCATTACCATTTCCCTTCCCTTTTGTCATATTCCTGTGTCCTCATACAAATTAAATGTATTCGCTTGTTTCTTCCCCTCCTTCTTTATAGAGTTATCCCTCTGGCTTCACTGTTCCATTTTCTTCTTCTTCTTTTTTCAGGGACACGATCATGCATCTCGTATAGCGGTCCCTAGATAGCCAGTACTACTGCCTTGAATTAATATTCCACAATGTTCCTCCCTAGACGACTCACTAATATAGTGCAATATTTCATTTTGCTCGTGGGTTACAACACGTAAACATGTTGAGTGATCGTCATGCTGCTTGTGTGGCCACTGCTTTAGCCCTGGTAGTTAATAAATGAAAAGAATCGCCGATGTACACCAAGAGCGGTACAAACGAAGACCACAATACGCAAACGAAAAAATCTCATGACAGACTTAATGAAGACTGAGCCACGCGACTAAAAACTTTGGTTTTGCGATTCGGCGTTCCACCTTTTGATGGGATACATGACTATTAACCCCTGCAGTCGCTAAAGAAACACTAACATGCGGGACTAAGTCAACCACACACAGTCAGCGTTTATACATTATGCTACGCTATATTGCAAACGTAAATAATTTTAAGACCTGAAATTCGTAAGGGGCACAAGCTCCACCAATTGGAATTTTTGTGCTATAGATGTGTTTCCTGCTATACAGACAGACGGCGAGTGAATGAATATTGTACAGGGCTGACCACAGACTGTTCAATACAATGCACAATATTATAACAATACGGTCAATAATACTGTGCAATATTAAGTAGTGCAGAATATTATTGCCCGTCTAGGGGTATCTTAAGATAAATGTTCAGCATGAATTAATAACAAACTCCATGAAACGGAAATCTTCTTCATAAATCTCAGTGGAAGCCATCCCGTTGTGTTTACTATTAAACAAACCACATCTGTTTTTCTAACAAAACACAGGTTCATTTGATCCATTAAACTGCCCTCCACGTGTAAGTTCTTCCGAAGCCGATGGCCGCTAAACTACGGAGGAAATTCACAGCATTTTGACGGAACCCAGATATAAATCATAATGTTCACAAGGGCCAGTCACTGTCCCACCTCGAGGAACGTGAAAGTTGTGCACAAATTCTCAGCAACATCCCCATTCCTTAAAGATAAATTTTAATATTATCCTACCATCTATACCAAGGACTGCACGTGGTCTCTTCTCTTACGGTTCACACACACCTAATCTCTCCCATTCGCATGATACAACTATATCAAGCTGAATCCACCCTCCTTGATTTGATGACCCTAGTAACGTCTGGAGCACAGTACAAATTAATACTTCCAATCTTATGGTTTATTGGACCGTGCATCATTGTGATAGTTGAAGAATAAAACACCAACTTGATGTCACTTGCTATTTTATTTCACTTCTTATGTGCTCAACATGTTTCGGACATTAATATATCCATCATCAGGAGCTTGCGACTATTCTGTTGAATTACCACATTGGTCGTTATGTTCTTGGTTCTATGTGTGTTGGAGATTCTGTGTGGTTGGGTTGGAGTGGTTGCAGGCTGAAGCTTCAGCTGAATGCTCAAAACACTGTACCAAGGCGCCAAAAATCATTTCTTACAAGAATTATGATATCAGTAACTTCTTGGAATATCAGCCAGTACTTCCTCATAAACCTTCATGTCCTAAGTAGAGTATTTATGTTTACTCAAATGTAAAATCTGCCCTGACACACAATTCGCATTGTTTCACTTCAAGAAAACGCCTAGACACTCCATGTCCGGGATCATTTGCCTTCCGAACCTGCCTTATTACAGTAGCCTACAGATAAGAATAGCATACATTAACCCACTCTTCGTTAACTGTTTAGTAATGACATCAGCAGCTTTTTTTATTTTCTAATGCGACTCACTTAAGTTAAATTCGGCTTCATTTTAGTATCCCAATAACATTCACGAATAGCTTCTCACAGCAGCGGTCGTAATTTTGCAAACTTCTACTCTCATGTTGAATGAAAACAATAAGCTACTTTGACAAGATGACAGTGTATATCACTGAACACGCAGGGCAGTTTGATTTATGACTTTAAATATTAAGAGCGATTAAAAAGCGAATTTTCAGACAACATGGTGTTATGTGTTGTTGGAAATTATAGCCACGCCCACTAGATCAGAGGATAGCCATCTATCGGCTGGACACAAACCTTTTACACTGAGCTGCATACAACTAAGAGCCTTAAGCCAACATTCTGATAAAACATAACGCCCTACAGAGCAGTTCAGATCGAAGTATGGCTCCAACTGCACAATACGCACAGCGGCACGTTACTGAACTGGGCAAACCATGTCCACATTAAGGCGCCACTGATGAAATTAAAAGGAAAAGCTGAAACTCGACTACTTCAATTAACAAAAACCCACGCTACGACGAAATCAACCGCACGACGTGGGGCGAGACAAGACTTTACTCGTCCTTCGCGCTCAATTAAAATTAACGTACTACCGCTGTTTTAACCACAC
>Ga0123352_10011414_pt1 | contig 14000 bp, 10 predicted proteins | sample TergutLab28metaG_FD_89700 | JGI IMG/M metagenome (GOLD analysis project Ga0123352, IMG submission 89700) | Labiotermes labralis P1 segment gut microbial communities from Petit-Saut dam, French Guiana - Lab288 P1 | ecosystem: Host-associated > Arthropoda: Insects > Digestive system > Gut ...
GGGGGGGGAGGTGTTGTGTAACTGACTTGACAAAAATGACGGTAGCTAGTTAAATAACCAACAAGAAAAGTCATGGGGACTCCTTTACTCTTTCATTAATCAAAACAATTACATTGACTCAGATTTATAGTTAATGCAGAAATAAATGTTATGTGTACACAGAATAAGAACACAAAGTACATTAACCTTAAGTTGATAAGAATATTTATTCCACTGATATGAACAAGCTAGGATGTGTATGCACAGCATAACAATTCTGCTGTAATTGCTCCATGTAGGTCTGAATGTAACATATTTCTTTTGCTTTTGGGGCTTATTGCAGCCAAAATTGACAAGGGTATTCAAATTTGAATGAAAGTCTCCACCATCAGATTTCATTTTCATCCCTTCAGCATTTCTCAAGATGGGACATTCAGACAAGACAGAGCAAAGCTTATACATGCATTTATACAATTTTTTCACTACATACATGGTAAAAAGTACAGCATGCATGCAAATACACTCATCACAAGGTATCTGATAACTGCTCACAAATTTTATGTCCAAATTTCACAAAATATTTGACAACCGATCTCTTTTTACTTGTTTCCACGTCACAAGGCACTTGATATGTGATTGCTGCATGCATCTTGCTGCTCATTGTGGAATTTGTTTACATCACACGCCAGCTGCTCATAGTTGTGTAGCCTGTAATTACACAACATCAGTTCCCTGGAATGCATTTACAAGAATTAAAAAACACCCACACCACAAAAATGGTTGAGAATAGTACCCATGTTTTTAGGGAGTTCTTTGATCACAAAGACATAGGAAGTCATCTCCAACAGTAATACCCACAACTCATGAAAGACTGTGTATGTTATAGTAATTACCCAAACATTATTAGGTTAAAATTTCAAATTCATCATTTCTCATTATGTAATTCCTCCAGTTTCTCTGCTTCTTCATCCTTCCTGGTTCAAAGTAACATTCTGAATTGTTACCTACAGTGACAGTACTTTGAGCACTGCCTAGTTTGACTTTGTATTTCTTTTCCACTAATCTCATTTTACACTGTGTTTTCAGACTTGCAGCTGACTGATTCTGGATTATACACTTGCACAGCAAGTTCTGAAAGTGGGGAGACGTCTTGGTCAGCATCTCTGACCGTGGAGAAGACTGCTGCCCCTAACCTACACCGCATGCCAGACCCATCTACGTACCCCAGTCCACCGCCTCAACCCCATATTCTGAACACCACTCAGTCATCTGTCACGGTTTCATGGCATCAGGCAACAAAACCCAAACCTGGAGCCTCACCTCTCATAGGGTACACTGTTGAATACTTCAGCTCAGACCTTCAGACTGGTTGGGTTGCAGCAGCCAACAGAGTCACAGCTGACACTATAACGGTAAGTCTGTGAGCTAAAATTGTGCAAGTGTCAAAGTAAGTGTTAATGTGGCAGAACTGTAGCATGATGCAAACTCACACTTGACAAACCAATTTCAGTACAGACACTGCCTGACTTATGTAAGGATTCTGTTCATAAAACCTTTACATAACTGGAATTTTGTGTGTGTCAGAATTTGAATCAGTACACATCAGTGACACCCACACCCACTCACATGCACACTCACTCACTCTGTCTCTCACTATACCACACCAAGTTTCCAGCAGGATATTCAGAATTAAGCACAAAAAAAATGCACACATTTCTGGTTGACTTTAACTGAAGTGTGGAAAATGTTACAAAACTTTTCTGGGTAACCCTTGTGGTTCAGGATTATCACACCAGCTGAAAAAAATTTTCAGTAAATGGCTGAACACATCTGCCTTTCTTTAGGACCAGTTTACATGAAAGTGTGACAGGAAGGTCAGAGAACTTCAATGGCAAGATTAACCACTGTGGACCACAGTAGGATCAGAGCTTATGTTAGATTGAATTTGTATCTCAGAATTGCTTCAGCATATGCCTCCTATTCCAGATTGGGGACTTAAAGCCTGACACTTCTTATGTCTTCCTGGTCCGTGCCGAGAACTCCCATGGACTCTCAGTGCCTAGTCCTGTTTCGGAAGTAGCACGTACCCTGGGATCTGATAGGCGCTCAGTACCACAGTACGAGTTGGATGAAGCACGTGTCAGGCTTGGGACAAAGGTGGTGCAGCTGCGGGATGTGCAGCCTGTTAGCTCAACCTCTGTCAGGCTTCTCTGGGATGTAAGTTGCTTGCAAAAGTTTATGATGCGTTGGTCATGCTGCATGTGGAGAATAGTATGCATTTCCATCTTCTGCCCTGGTACATTTTCTCATGATCATGAAGGACAACTTTGTGAAGTGCAACATTCTATGCAACACAGATATAACTCTCAGATATTTTGGTTAGCTCCTTTGATACAAGAGATAACTATCTTGCATGGTAAGGTTAGTTGTACTAGGTGCACTGTTAAGTTGTTTTAAGAATGCATTACTGTATGTCCTTTAACATTAACCCACCTGCTCACTTTTCTGCACTGTTCAAGGCAGTGTTTCTCAGCAGGAGCAGTGTGACATGCTAGTGAGACACAAACTTCTTCAAAGTGTACTACAAGGATTTGAATGGAAGAATGATTGTATAAAATTGATTATGTCATTGGAATATCAAGTAGTTGTTAATACTTTGTTATGATTTGTAATTGAATAGATTTAAGTAATTTGTTAAAAAGAACAATAAACTTACATTTGAAGTGTGGCAGCAGAAATTACTAATAATGGTAGTGGCAGTAACTGTTGGTGATGGTGTAACAACAATGGCTAGGACTGTACATTACACCAGTCCTTGCCAGACTGTCTGTAGACAGTTTGCTAAAACAGTAAATATCTGTCATTTTGCAGCCTTCCACCCCATGCACCATCTTGGAATAAAAAGAAGTGAATGAGTAAATATCTGTGTTTGTATATGCTCGATACTGTGTGACTCTGTTGTTACACAGTTTGTGCTGAGGACAGTGCCATGTTTTGGACACATTTTCTATTTTTTAAACTTTAACCAGTGAGGTTGGGCATTTAAATTTTAGTGCATCATTTATATAAAATGAGAATATTATATGAATATAATATGAACTGTTATATGAAATACAAGGCATTTTGTGGGGGAAGAAATGCAGATTGTGCAGCACATCTGAATATATGCAGTAAGTGTCCTTGTTGTTGTCTAAGTATATGAAATACATTTTTTGGAGTCTAACCCTACTTCCAACCTATATATTGGATGACTGCTGGTTAAAGCTTAATACAATTATTACAATTGAAATGGAAAAGGTTGTGTTGTTCCTGTGCTCTGTTCTTAACCTGAGCGTTAGCTGGAAGTGAGTGGTCAGCCTCGTGCCCTGCTTATTCTCTGGGGAAAGAGTGCATGGTGTGCATTGCATATGATTCTATGTGTGCCAAAATGCCTGTGTGGACGTTTGGGAGAGGAGAAAAATCTCACCCCAGCTGAGACTAGAAACCTGGTTCCTTGGTTGTCCAGCCCGAAACCTAAGTGCTATACCGCTGACTTATTCTGGTCCCCATAATTATTTTGGGCAGTGCCCCTAAGAATAGATGTTTGTGATATCGCTGAAGTGTATTGATATTAAAAATGAAAAACTGATAAATGTGTTCATTACATATGTGCACATACGCAAAGTTATGAAAGGATAATCTCTTCCCCACTCCTTAGCCCTTTACTACTACTACTACTACTACTACTACTACTACCACCACCACCATTATTTCTACCACCATCACTACTACTACCATTACTACTACTACCACCACCACCACTACTACTAGTACTACTGCCACCACCCACTACTACTAGTACTACTACCACCACCACCACTATTACAACCACCACCACCACCATAACTACTACTAGCACTACTACTACCACAACCACCACTACCACCACACCACCACTACTGCTACCACCACCACCGCTACTACTACCACCACCACCACTGCTACTACTACTACTACTACCACCAACATTACTACTACCACTACTACTACTACCACCACCACCACCATCATCAGTTCTGTATTGTGGTTCTAATATGATGTTGGAAAGAAAAACTTATAACCCACATGTGATGTGAACACCAGAATTATTAGGACTATGGGTGCAAGTGCTGTATACTTTATGTGTTTTCCAGATCCTAGTTGGTGAAACATATGTTGAGGGCTTCTACATTCGTTTCCGTGATGTATCGGGAGGTTCACAGCAGTACAACATGGTGACAGTGATGAATGCTGGCTCCACAAGCTATACTGTTGCAAACCTCCGGAAATTTACAAAATACGAGTTCTTTCTCGTTCCATTCTTCAAGTCCGTAGAGGGTCAACCATCAAATTCCAAAAATGTGCAAACTGCAGAAGACAGTAAGTAGCAATGTGCATAGCTTTTGAAGAAAATGGACATATATGTGAAAGATTTTGTTTTTCATGTATGGGAAGTTACTACTTGTGCAGTGCCACAGCTATAGGTAATAAAGTGTTTGTTAGTGTGTAAATATATATTTAAAAGATTGTTGTAACTGGTACAATAAGCAGTTTCTTATTTAAAACCATACATTTGTTAGTAGCGCTACGCACTTGCATACACAAGATTTACGTAATCTTTTATGGACAACATGAATATAGTTTCTTGTAACATTACATATTTCTGTGTATGTATAACTGAGGCATTTAATCAGTCAACCAACAAAATAAACAATGTATAAAGAAAATCCGTAATGGTCTGTAGTATACCACAAACTCCAACACTTTGTATGGAAATGCAAAAGTTAAGGTGTGAAATATGCAGTTAATATTGGCTGAGATTCAGTATTTGACATTCATATATATACAGAATATGCCTAACACTGACCGGTTATTACACTGACAGCAAATGTGAGGCATTTCTCATGATGGTGTACAGTATTTTTATTGTTACACCATGCATGTTGTCGAGTTACTCAATTATTACACCAACTACTGCACATATATAAAATTGATAAAATTTTATATATGTGCAGTGGTTGGTGTAATAATTGAGTAATGGTGTACAGTGATACAGTCTTTTTAAAAATGTACACCCCCAATAACAACTCTTAAAGCACACCAAATAATTATGCCAAACTGAAATTTTTGTGCAAGTGGACAGGAAAGTTTAAGGCAAAATGACACAAAATGTTGTTATCAAATCTTCATTATAGAAGAGGCACAACATTAAGTAGAGCAGTTCAGCAGTTTGTACTTAATGCAAACAAAACCTTCAGTCTACATGTATCTTCTCAACAAAACCCCGTTTTATATGTGCAAAACTAGGTCACAGGCAAGTCAGTAATGTAACTGCAAGTATTATTCAAAGAAGTCCCTATAAAAAGAAGCCCATAACCTGCAAATTAGAAACTTGCTATACTGATATTCTGTAATACTAATCCTTCAACCAGTCTATACTTAAAAAAAAGCATGTACTCCACAAAATCTTCAAAAAATAAAATTGCACACCATAAACAGGCAATTTGCATAAAATAACCTTAAAATGGGGAGAAGAGAGAACTTAAAACAGCTGGAATACTTACAACTTCAATATTTACATCATTAACATAAGCTGTTATATATTATTAACGTTTATGCAAAAATGAGATCTCATTTCATTTTATAGAACTTTATGTTTTGACTATCCTCCCAAGTATTTCGTATTTATTATGTATTACCTGAATATTGCGTAACAAGGAACTAAATGATTTGTACTCCTCACCCAATATTGTGCGGGTGATAAAATTGAGAAGTATGAGATGGGCTGGGCATGTGGCACGTATGGGGGAGGAGAGGGGGGTGTATAGGGTCTTGGTGGGGAAACCGGAGGGAAAGGAACCAGTGGGGAGACCTAGGTGTAGATAGGTGGATAATATTAGGATGGATCTCCAGGAGGTGGGATGTGGGTATGTGGACTGGATTGGGCTGGCCCAGGATAGAGACAGGTGGCTGACGCTTGTGAGTGCGGTAATGAACCTTGGGGTTCCGTGAAATGCGGGGAATTTCTTGACTAGCTGCAAACACAGTTAGCTTCTCAAGAAGGACTCTGCACCATGGAGTAAGTAAGTAAGTATTACCTGAAGGTGGTCAGGTCAGCTGAAAACTGTCGTAATGAATACTAAATTCCGAACACAATAAAAAATTTATTTGTAATTAGTGGGTAATATTAGTGTAGCTTTTCAGCAGAGTATTGGTAAGTTATGCTGAAAGTTTCAAGCTGTCATGTTTTATTGTGCTCAGATTATGCAGTATTTTCTAAATGTAAGTGAAAATAAGCCAGGAAGCCATATTTTTAAATACCACCTCAGGAGAAGACTTTCCATCAATTAAATACTGGCATGGTGAGTTAACTAATCATATAGTGTCTTGCTCATGTTATTTAGTTTCTATGTATATATTTATCTGCCTTACATTCACTCCTCCCCATGATTTTGTTACATGAGCTAGCAGCCACGTCAGGTGGTTAAATGGCAAGTAAAACCAACATTCCAAGGATTATCTGTCCCCATAATCTGATGACAAGGACAGAGATGGTCCTCAAAACCTTGGTTGACTCGCCGTTCAACCACCTGACCTGGCTGCTAGCTCAAGAACATTTTGTAAGATTTAGTCGCCTTGTAACCTTTAAATTATGTATCATCTTTAAGTGGTTCTTTGAGAACAGCAATACATTGGAGGTTATGGCATAATACAGTCATCTAGGAATTTTCCCTTTATGTGTAAAATGTATTCTGTTTGTTTGATTTATTAAATATGATTATAGTATGTACTGCATGTATGGCATCATTGTATGTTTTCTGTATGTACAAGTTGTTGCTTTTATAATAGAAATGTTTATTCATAACCTTGCTCAGTAATTATAAGATGAAATAACACTGCTGCAAAGGAACTTACATACAAAATGCTGTTAAAGCTACCTTTTGCTGGTTTTGTACCAAAGTTTCGTCATCGTACACATCCTCAGATAAAGTGATTATTTTATTGCTTGTGTCCAGTTCCATCAGCTCCTCCAGACAATGTGCAAGTTGGAATGCTGAATGCAACAGCTGCTTTTGTCCGGTGGTCTCCACCCCCACCGCAGCATCACAATGGGATTATACTGGGATATAAGGTACAATTTGAAATTACACTTCACAGTTGTGTAATAATATGAGCTTAATACAGAGACCTGTGTGTATATACAGAATTTATGCTAAGGAAGAAGTTTCACACAAAAATTGAACAACAGGAACTGTAGAACATAATTAGAAATAGAAGTGTATGCATATCGAATGTAGACTTTGATGTGTGCTTGGAACTGCTTTGCTAAATTTTTGAGCCTGGTGGGATCACAGTATGTTAAATTTGTGACTGAGTGGTATGAATGTCTTGATATTTTGAAAGGAAGAATGTGTACATGTTGTTACTGGGCTGCATTTTTTTTTAGAACCAATTACAAAGTGTTTAAGTGTTTTAACACATGTGCTGAGGATGCAGCTGCAATATTTTTTTTGTGTGTCCTGTTATAGATTCAGATTAAGGGAAATGGCAGTAAGATCCTGGCTCAGATGAATCTGAATGCCACAACTACATCAGTTCTCTTGAACAACCTGACCACTGGAGGTTCTTACACTGCCCGGGTTGTGGCATACACTCGTGTTGGTTTGGGACCCTTCTCAGCTGCGGTGTCTCTTGTTATGGACCCAGCACAATTGCATCAGTACCCTCCCAGGTGAGGTTCTGTATTTTCCTCAGAACTATAGTGTGTTAATGATCATGACGAGGATACTGATCCCAACTTTGTGACTTCTTACCCAGTGTCACGATACTTGCAAGGACGTTATTCATACAGCCTTGAACAAAAAGCATTGACTGACAAAGTTATTGAAGTAGGAGGCAACTATAAATCCCACAAATCATATAACTAACCAAGTAACTAACTAACTCCTTGGAGCAGAGTCCTTCCTGAAAAGCTAACAAGTCCTTACCTAGTCAAGACACTCCCCGCATTATGGAACTCAGAGATTCAATAGTGCATTCTCAAGTGCTCTCCACCTGTCCTTAATCCTGAGACACATCAATCCAGTCTGTGCCCAGTCTATCTCATTTTTCTTGATTTGATCCTGGTTCTCACACAATCTGTGTCACATGATTTCAGAAAATTTGCCAAAGCTGGAGAATTGTAATAATTACCCATCCGCAAGTTATAGCCTTTGTGGAACAGCAGTTCAGAAAGTGTCAATACTGTTGCAGTTGTTCTTGGTGTGCTGTTGGAAATGATGGGTGATTAAATATTGTCTCCTTTCCAGTATGTTGTACAAAGTACCACAGATAACCAGAATGTGAGTCACACAATTTGAATCTTTATTCTGATCTGTGACAATCTCAGTGGAAGATATTGTTGGAAGGATAGGCAGCCCTTCCACAAGGTTACCAATGCGTTAACTGATATTTCTTGTTGGGCTAGGTACAAAGTCTGGAATTTTGAGTTTATGTGTGAAATTAGAAGATAGATTTTGAACAGTTTTTGTGGTCCTTCGGATGTGCCCTTGGAGGTGTTGTGAATAAAATGCAGGAATCTACAGATGCTTACAAATCTTTCCATTGAAATGACAGAACCAAAAACTTGCAACCATCTGGCACAACTTCAGTCACTCAAGTGTTTTCATTAATAATCTGAAGTATCTTTTGTCTGATTTATTACAAGTCACTGGGTGCTCGTTGGTTACATGTTCTGATGATATGTGATAGATGTAGCATGGATTACTTTGTCATTTAGTGTTTTCAGTGCACAACACAAATTTGTTAAATAATAGTCATTTATGTATTCCAAAAATTGGTATGCATGACTTAATTCCAATTTAACATGTTTATTTGAACACGGTACCCTGTAATAAACTTTGCCAAATTTTGATTAGGGAATTTTGAGTGTAAAAACTGGCCAAAATGAGGAGTGTTGCAATTGCATGTTCACCCTCTAGGAAAACCAAAAAACTTGTGTGCATAGTCTATGGCAAGTAAAGCTGGTTCCCTTGTTCAAAAATACCCCTAATGTATTTTTCCTAACTAGTCTGATTGATCCTGTGTAAATTTAGCAGTCCATTAATGAGTCTAACACTTTAAAAGTTTGTATTGTATGTCCCCATTGGCTCCTAATGACTTATGTGCTATCCTGTGACATAATATATGTTAACCCAGTATGTGTGTCTTCTACCAGACAATTTTTATTTGCTACCATAGCTAACACAGTATCCACTCTGTCTTGATTTACTTCTTGAAAAAGTGTTAAACCCTCAAATTTTGACTGTCCCAGAAAAATAGTCCAAAACCCCATTAAATATAAGATTGACATGTGTGACAAATTAAAATCCCTTTTCTACTAACATGCAACATCCACTTTCCTATGTCAACCTCTACATATCTCACTCTCTGCTTCTTGTAACATATCTTCCTCCCAGCTACCATACTGACCCTCTGTATTAACTACCAGGTGGTACTAACTGCCATCCCAACATCTACATTCTCTGTCACTACATTCCAGAAGTTAATTTCAGTTCTTATAAATAATATATAATACTTCCTAATTGTTATAAATTGTTGTGGCCAAAAGTTGATTTTGTGAGAAATACAATCTCATTCTGGGCATATGTACAATAACCATTAGCATAAAAATTGCCAGTACAACATGTATTTCTTTTGCTCTCATGGGGTTCCACTCATTTACCCTCAATCACTCTGAGAAAATATAGCCTCTGAATTTTTGAACTGCTCAGCTTAGTGATTGGTTTCACTTTTCTGCACAGTGTCTTTATCAAAAGAGTAACCCAGCCTGGTCCATATTTGTAGTGAAGAACATGTTGTGTAGTGTGGAACATGGGCATATGATCAAGTGCAGTGGGTGGTGTCTCTTTAGTCAGTCATATGCAAGTGTAGTGTTTATTCCCAGGGCTCATCCTAGTGAAGGTGGAGATGGTAGCAGTGTTGTACGTGAGACATGGTTCCTTCTTCTGATTGGAGGAACAGTGCTGGCCCTAGTACTCGCCTTTGTTGGCATGCTGTACTTACGTAGACGTCAGGCTCTCAGCAAGGAGCTGGGACATCTTAATGGTATGTAGAGTCTACCAGATATGAAACTCTTCTGTGGGGTCACATACATGCACACATTCATACATACATATACACACACACACATATGCACATGTGGGTGCGGGCACACACACACATGCACACATACACACACACACACACACACACACAAGATGTGTTTGTGCATGTGTTAATTAATTCATTCTTTGGTTTTTTCAAAATAAGAGTAGAATGTGGTGTAGGTCATAAACACACAAGATATATGAAGTGTGCCAAGTATACATAACTGTTACAGTGCAAAAACATTTTATATACAGCAACGTGTATCATCATTACATGCAACAAGTTCATGTACAGAGTGAAGGTTAGAGGTATGTGCAGGCCAGTGGACAAGGCAACTTCCATTCAGGAATACTGACATCATTCCAGTGAACACCAGCATAAATATTTTATTACTGTTCATTAATAATGAGTTTTTGTATTGCTTTTTGTGCGTTTGAATTTGTTGTTCAGGTGACCGTGCATTGTGATAAATTCCTATAATAAAACCAACTAGATGAACTAATTTCTCAAATTTATTTTTAGAATGAAACTCTACATGTTTCGGACAGTTTCTCTGTCCATCATCAAGAGTTTCTCACTGTACACACAGCAATGGTATTTGTCGTGCAGGTTTGCTGGCAGCTTGCAAGCTGTCAGAAAACCTGCATGACATATACCATTGCTGTATGTGCAGTGATAAACTCCTGGTGATGGACATAGAAACAGTCCAAAACATGTAGAGTTTCATTCCAAAAATTAATTTGAGAAATTAGTGCATCTAGTTGGTTTTATTATAGGAATTTTTTGTGTGTCTTTGGTTCCTGTAACAGCGTTTTTTCTCATGATGTCTGAACTTTACACATTGTGGTTTCACTGTTCATGGTATTTATTGGAACATGACTCTTGGCAAGGGTTTTCTGGTGCAATTGTTAATAACCTTTTGTGCTAGTCTGTATATAGTGTGTGAAACCTTTCAAAGAAGCTGGGCAACATCAGTTCTTCCCAGAACTAGTGTTTACTAATGTTGGTTAGTCATGTTTAATCATGTTTAATTTATGTGTCTGTTCAGAAATGAAACAAAGGGCTTGAATTTGGTGAATTTCCAGTTCCTGTAGTGAATGCAAATGACATATCACAACTAAACCTGATGAATGGCAAGGAGACGCTTTGGATTGATAGAGGTTGGCGGCCTGCAAATGAGGATTCCACTGGGATCTGCGTGGAGACGAAGTTGCTGAACAACCAGGCAACAAATCATGACCTCAACTCCTCAGCCACAGATTACGCTGAGGTGGACACAAGAAACCTTACCACATTTTACAGCAACTGTAGGCCAAAGGAACCAGACATCCCAGCACCATATGCAACTACAACACTTATTAACTCCATGCCTAGAAGAGACAACATGGTATGTTAATGGCAGTTGTATGCTGTAGAGGCAGGTCCTCCTACCATAAGAATGTACCATGTTAAATGCTAAACTCTGGAAATATACCATATTTACATGGTAAACTCTCTCTGTGCCCTTTATTTCTATGTTAATTTGAAGTCTGTGTATTGCAGAGATTTCTGGAGTGTTATTTTACAGGAAGTCAACTCTTTGTGTAATAGGAGTTCTCTTGTATTTGTGCACATAAATTTGTATAATCTCTGTACCTCAAATTGTGATGGAAGCACTAATATTTTTATTTCCATATGACAAGATACCAAAGCATCTGCATTGGTAAGATTGGGCAAATTTGAGTAGCATTAGCAGTGATGTGTATTGGTGTAGTGCCCAAGCCGAGCGGTAAGCTTGGGCAAGCCCACTGTGGGCATTGTGAGGCCTATCCTGGAATTCCCACAGGGGCAGGGAATGAACGGTAGCGATAGCCAAGATGGAGGCTTCGCGGTTACCTAGGTATCTCGGGAGCTAAAGGACACCTTTGGGTTCAGTGAGTGATGAACTGCATAACAAACTTAACAGTCAATTCTGTTGTCTAATAAATATACATTAATATACATGTAAGTTATACAAGTCTGAAATGGTTTTCTCAAGTTCCTTAGTTATGCTGAATATTCCGTTACAAAATTATAGCTCAATTAATCGTCATGCCACTATTCAATCACAATCGGTAATCGTAGAATTTAGGAAAGTATTTTGTTTCTGAAAGTGACTCGCTAAAATAAGCAATTTAATAATCGGTCAGTCCACCTTACTTCCTGTTATCAGCCAGAATATGAAGTAGCCCAACATGACAACCGACGATATTTTATAAAGTATAACTATTCTTCAGGCAATAGAATAATGTCGAGTCATAGACCAGTAAATCTCCTCTTGAGCACAAATCTTGCGCGTCTTGCGAGTCTTAATTTCCTTGGGATTTTATAGTGGCATTGTGCTGACTAAGGAATTTTTCTTGCATCATTTAACTGGGGCATGCATACACACCTCAGCAAACAGTTATGAGGTGAGTTGCCCGACGTTTCCTGGTTACATCAACCATAGTTTCGTTACAAGCACATTCCTGTTTTTACAAAGAGGCCAAATGATTTCCAAATATTTCGTACATTTTATTGGTAGTTGTTACATGTATTCAGAATGTTGTGACATTGTGTCTTTGGGTGTACAGGGTACAGAAGATGAATTAACAAGATCCAATTTAAATTCTTAGAATTCAGCATTATTTTGTATTATTTTGAATCACATATATGTGACTCAGAACAGCATATTCATTATAGTGGCTAGGCTGTGGACTGGATAATCAAGGGAGCATGGTTCTGTTCCCAGTAGGGCAAACACTTCAGAGTGGCTCTGGGACCCAACCAGCTTCCTATGTAGTTAGTACATGGAACTTTTCCCTCCTGGAGTGATGTGGCCAGGGCATGAATGTAATCACCTGCCTCCATCTGGTGCAGAGGTTAATAATGTATGGAACTGTGGAGGCTTGCAGAAACAGAAAGCAAGACAAAATGTTTGGCTTACACAGTTTAGTGTGATCTTTCCTGGTTGTAGGAGGTGCTGGCATATTCAGCTCCTGTAAATTGTGTTTGTATCATGTTCATTTGTAGAAGATATGCTTTATGGCCCTTGGTGGGACATGTTGACAATTTAGAACATTGCAGTAACATCAGATTTTTAACCAAATCGAGCAGATGTGCAGCTGATACATATGGTATGTTGACACACTGCCTTGTGCTTGAATATCTGAAGACAAAAAGACTTTGATGGGCAAGGAAACTGGCATAATCATCCAAAATCCAGTCAATCCACAACTGTGAAAGGTGATGAAAACATTGAAAGAGTTTGAAATTTGGTGGGCAGTGATCACCATGTGGTGATTAGAACCATGAATAATGTGAGATCTTGACCAAAGATATGGACATGTGAATGGTGTGTGCATGTGGTGACAGTGGCCAAAATATTGGCACACAACCACGAAAAGAAAAGGGTTGGAATTATTCGCTGACCTTGCTGAAGAAATTGGAAAATTACCCGAATATCTGAACAGTATTATTAGTGGTGATAATTCATGCTATTCCACTATGATCCTAGAATTTAAAAAAAAAAAGCCTCCAGTGGACCAAAGAAGTAAGTTCAAGGATGCCACGCTTGCATGTGAAGACAGTGTAGAATGTGTTTCTTGACATTAAAGATATTATGCACCATGAATATCTTCCAGTGGGGTATATGGTTAACCAGTAATTTAGTAAGATGTTCTGGAACATTTGACATTCATGTGACCATGCATCATGATAAATTCTTATAATAAAACCAACTAGATGCTCTAATTTCTCAAATTTATTTTTGGAATAAAACTCCACATGTTTCAGACATTTCCTTTGTCCAACATCGGGAGTTTTTCTCTGTCAACACAGTCATGATATATGATCAA
>Ga0123352_10011415_pt1 | contig 14000 bp, 9 predicted proteins | sample TergutLab28metaG_FD_89700 | JGI IMG/M metagenome (GOLD analysis project Ga0123352, IMG submission 89700) | Labiotermes labralis P1 segment gut microbial communities from Petit-Saut dam, French Guiana - Lab288 P1 | ecosystem: Host-associated > Arthropoda: Insects > Digestive system > Gut ...
CTTCCGTTGAGAGAGTTTAACGTAGACTGAGTTAAAGGAATATGCATAGAAATGAGTCACTATGCAGCGTCATTATTAATGTGGTCTTCTTGTCATTATATATATATATATATATGAAGAATTGTACCCATCACACATTCTTACCACAGTCTTACTGTTCTTAAGAATTAATACTGAATGACTAACAAATGTAAAAATATTTCCTTCTTCGTTTACTAGTTTGAACTCTATTTTGAGCCATTCAGTTGTACCCCTTGGAATTTCAATGGCAGATCCAAGAACACACGCACAGACATTCATGAAACTCGATATAATACTCGAATCCATGTAAGGACTGATGGCATGGCAGTACTCACAACCTTGCTTGGGATTCCGTATCCTCCGACCGAATTTCTCTGTTGGTCTGTAGTGACTACGGCAGACGGAAATTTGCAGATGCAGCATCCTAGTACCAGAAGATCGATATATCAGCAGTCAAGTATGGAATTATGCAGAAAAACTAATTAATAAAAAATAAAACCCCCGTGGTATAAAGCACTATAAAATAAATCAATATATGCTCAAATATTGAAGACATGAATTAGGGTATATATTTTTTTCTATAAAAGGAAAAGAAAACATTTTTGGTTTAGTAAACCGGGATCTAACGGACATGGAATAACAGATAAATTGAACTAATTGTCTAAGAAGGAGGTGAGTAAATGTGTAGAATTCTTAGGCTGCTTAAACAGAGAAAGACGAGATGAGCAGTGGGTTTAAATATATTTGCACGTTTCCTACAAACCCCAAAAATTAACATAACATTTTTATTGATTAATATAGCTCAAAAAGCAGGTATATATATATATGGAAAGAAGCTTTTAAGTTGAAATCTTGTAATACTAGTTCCAGAGATTCAGAGAGGAGTAAACTGGAAGGGGATAAGAGACAGCTCCACATCGACGATGTAAAGTAACGAATCATATACACATATAAACAAGGAGAATTTCCTAATTTACTTACACAGGCCTGCGGATCAGCAGAGATACTGCCACTCGTCTGGGTGATACGTTAGCGTCTTATTGGTTATCTAGCTAACTAGGAAATATTTAGTGATTAAATGCAGAGAAGACTTGGAACACGTGAAGAAAAGAGCTAATGAAATGACGCTAAATGGTATAAGTCGCAGTTTGCGTTGCCGTTATTACTGCAGTGACTAAATCAATAAAAATACTGTTAAGCAGGAGATGTGAAACAAGTGTAAAAACAAAACAAAAATCATGGTGATAAGAGAGTACTGCTTGGTAGAACCAGTCGTGGATATGGGAATAATATTAAAATGCATTTTATAGATATGGAGTGGTGGGATGTGGAACGGATTTAACTACATTCGGATAGAATAGTCTAGCAATTTTTTTCTGAATACAATAAAGAAGCTTCGGGTTACGTCAAAGAATAATATCCGTCACCAGACAAATACATTTCATATTTCGATAAACGACCCTGCCTGATGGTGTAAGCGCATGCGCGAGAAAAACGACAAATTACCACAGTGACACAGCATGGGACAGCAATGCATCTTGCCATCAAGTCCCGGTATAGTAGTACTGAATGATCTACGAGACAGTAATTAACAGAGATGCTATTAGACCAATATTTCTTCCATCCTGAAGGTGCGATTTAGTTTTGTCTATGTAGGGGGCGACAAACAAGTAGGAAGAGTGTTCATGTCAGAGACACCACAACTTTGAACGAACTGCTAGAATATGTAGACTGTTCCTCATCTGGCGTTGCTTACAGCAGCGGCTTAGGGTGGATATAGCCATGAGCAGAAATAGCAGCACTGGATCCTTACTTGCCACTCTCCAACTTCCGCATGCCTATTGCAAGAGAAAATTAACACGTCGTAAGAAAAGATGGATGTGGACTTGTTTTGGAGTCGCAATAAAAGTCGCAATTACACAAAACATCTGGCGCTACAACCCACCAAGGCTCACCCTCAAGAAATACTGTTGAAGACGTGCGATGGTTCCTAAAAGTTGTTACGGGGTTCTCAGCGGCTTGAAGTTTGATGTGGTTATTTACAATTAGTACTTTCCTTAGACACTATATTGAAATAATATGTTAAATAGCAGAACATGACTAAAACAAGCCTGGATTTTTAATTTATATAAAATAAAATAATTGTTTTAATTCTTTCATATCGATTGAGAGTTGCTCGCTATTGGCTTAATAAATACCATTAAAAGGGGGGAAACACATTACTGAATGACTGATAAAATGCGCAGACCTAACAAAAATAATCTAAACCTGGAGTAACCAAGAAAGAAACTGTAATGCGGAGCTTCAGAAAATAAATATCGAGGAGAATTGGCAAGAATACCTCTTCATTGTCTTCCGGATCTGAGCTGCCAACGTAAGCCGAAGAGTACAAATGCAAGGACGCCCGACTAAACACTGAAAAATGTTTGATTTCTTGTAGCCGGAATGAGGTAAATGCTTCATTCGTGTTGCTGGTGATTATTTCTTGACTGGACTACTACACAATTAGATGAGATTTTAAACTTGTGCCCCAATATTTTACCTAAGTTCATTAATTTTTTACATTGTGTTCCACTAGACTGTAGCAATACATCCCGTGAAGACGGTGGAATCAAGTGTCTGACTGTCAGAGCCGAACAAAACGCTTCGGAGAAAAGTAAATTTCACGCGCTTCAGTGAATCTCAAGATTCCTCGGACTTCGAGCCGGTAGTCTGCTCACTGTGCAGGATAAACTGATATCCGTTAGAGACGAGACAGGCTGATCTTTCCAGGAAAGGTGTTGTGTGTTACGAAGTGGACGTGCACCCTTCTGGCAACAAGTTCAGTGTCGTGTTGATGTGACCGTAATGCTGCCGCTGCCTGTTACACTTGGCAAATCTTCAATTGGGGCCCTGGCATTCAATGCCTTCAAAAAATGGCCTGTAATTAGTTCAGACATGCAAGCGATTTATTACGTCATGAAATAGCAACAGCCATAATAATACTGCGTATACAAAATTCTTACCAGCGAAAATTACGAAAGTTACTTCATAGACACAGCATGTGCGACTGAGAGAGTCTTAACCAGAAGAAAATAAGAAAAAGTCAGTACTTTAATATCCGTTGTGTGTTACCACGACACACAGAGCGAAGTAGTGGGAGTACCTTTCCATTTGTAAGCATGTTTCGTGTCGTAAATACACAGACAATTCCCACAAAATTTGTCACCAACAATCCACACTAAATCCGTCCAAAAAAAGTCTTGCTGTATATACAATTACATTCCAGCTGCAAGTGCTATGTATCTTGAATACAGTTAATGGCATAAAAGGTATTCGATAAAACCTCAAATCTTACGTCCCTATTGTGTGGTCTTTTAGCAAGATAAAAAGGTAAAGTTGGCCCTATACGTTCCATAGACACATATAAGGAGACTGAAGCTCTGGCTCTTGTTATCCTTAAAATCTTCACAAGTTTGATAAGAGTGGTCAGCTCTCACACCACAGCCACTTTATCCTTGTAAAACAGCGTCCGGTATCCATTGAATAGGGGTCTGGGTGGACCTCAAAAACAGTTTCGAGGTTCTGGAGTAAAGATAAATTCCTTTCACATAGGGATTCGAAACCCGCATCATTTAGCCCGCAGCCTCATCACTATACCGACCAGGCAGTCCCAGCTAAATGTATTGTCGTGGGCATTAATATTGTTTCACTTTATTTTTGTCAGTAACATTACGTAAACGCCGGTCCCAGTGGCCGATCGGTCTAAGGCGTGGGTCTGCGGCTGCTTGCTGGAGTTGTGGGTTCGAAACCCGCCGGAGCATGGATGGCTGTCTCTTGTGATTGTTGTGTATTGTCAGGTAGGGACCTCTGCGTCGGGCTGGCCACTCGTCCAGAGGAGTCCTACCGAGTGTGGTGTGTCTGAGTATGATAGTGAAGCCACGATAATGAGGACGACCTGGTCCACCAAGTGCTGTTGCGTCATGGAAAAAAAATTACGTAAACAGATTCTGAATTAAGTGTTAACTTGTCAAATACAACCTCTGTAAGTTGCGCCGCAAATATAAATATTTCGTACATAATGTACGGGTGTCTAAAATCCGTGCCGTTCAAAATTTCACTGCCCAGCTCCAGAGCTCCACTGTCGGTAGCCATCAAATAACCAACTAAAGAAATGTTTGCACGTTAGTTGTTTAACCTCCCACAAAAAGATAACATTTCCTACAGATTAATAAAGTACGCCATTTATGACCCCAGAAAGTGATATTAGAGTCACTGCCGCCCTACAAATTCGCACGTCCGCCATGTTGTGATTACTAATTAAAGGAAACTGAAAAACAAGATATCTGGGTGTAATACTATCTCACTATTCTCATTACAACTTTCACAAAAAATAGGCCAATTTGTTCAAAATCTGAAATTCCGAGAAGCAGAGAGGATGGTTATGATATTTGGAGAAACAATGTGTCAACAAAAGCTGAAATGTGGAGACACAGAGAGCATGGCGATATTTACAGGTGAAGTGTGGAGTCAAAGAGAGCATGGTGGTATCAAAAACTGAAATGTGGGGACAGACTGCATGATTATATCAACAGCGTAATCTTTACTAAATTTAAAAAAATAAACGAGACAAAGAATGCACGTGACATTGTACATAAGCCTGTAGCTAGGCTGAATTACCATTACTATTTTTACTCGAAACGGTTTTTGAAGCGGTGTAATTTTAATGATATGAAATATCATTCACATTGCCACATATGTAAGCCTTGTGATTTTTATTAAGAGCCAATAGGACTACTCAGGCGGAGCATTCGGCTACTCCACCTGCTAGGTTGCGCAGGGATAAGAAGTGTTAGCACCAAGGTTGGGCTGTCTAGAAAATCCATCATTACATTAATTATTTGAAGAAACCCACTTGTAAGAGCGAAAAGAGAATAGAAGAATGTCCTTAAGCTGGATCTTAAAAAGGATGTGACAATTGCAAGCCAGAAGGTCGAGGGTTCAATTCCCGATGCTGTCGCTGGAATGTTTCATTGACATGATCATGCTGGCCGCACAGTGGCCCTGGTGTCGACTCAGCCTCTAACAGAAATGAGAACCAGGAATATTTCCTGGGGGTAAAGGCGGCCGGTGCTTAGGGCCGACAACCTTACCACCTTCTTGTGCCGATTGTCTTGAAATCTGGGAGCCTCAACCTCTTGGAACACTTAGGGCCTGCCCAGGCCTGTATAGGGATTTTTTTTAAATAGCATGTCGATCTGAGCTCCACATTGGACTTGGTGTAACAGAACCCGCTCTTCAGTTCAACATGAAATGGGACCGCTAAGGGCTAAAAAATACAGTGTAACAGAGGTATAATGCCACGTAATCCTGTCTTAGGCACTGGATGTAAGGGATCATATTTACGCCGCTTTACATGCGGGGGGAAAAATTGCGGTACGCCTTACACCGGGGTGTGTGCGAGTCCCAGATCAGTTCTAGACATTGTGTAGAGCAGAAAAATCTGTGCCTCAACCGAGAATCGAACCTCAAACCGCCGGTACCGCTCCTTCATCTAGTCACCATTCTGACTGCCAGCTAGGGTCAGGTCAGTACGACTGTAACAGCAACGAATGTAGTTAAGTTTAGTGAGGCATGAGAAGATTCCAGGATCGCATTTAAAAAATGCTGCCAACTGTGAACACTCTTCCACTCTGTTGATGGGAGAAGGTGGAGGGTTAAGTTAGTACACCCAGCAGCCAAGCCTTCTTGCGTTCACCCGTTGTCGGTAGATCTGATTCATTTTCCTCGAATTTCAAGTGATCGAATTCTAATATTGGGACTATAAAGCGAAATTTATATCTGAATCCCACATACAGGTTCACAATTAATATGCATGTATTAATTAGCAAAAAAGTGGTACTTACAGTTTTAAATTATTATGCTTTAACAGACCAGTCATGCAAATGCCATAGTAATTATGTTGACCCCAACACTGAACTAAGGCCAACAGACAACCAGATGAAGTTTTGGGTTACGTATAGTTTATTTCTCAATGTGCAAGTATTTAATTATTTTATGATCAACCGAGAAGAATTTATAAGATCCTAAAGAGTGCTGGTGCAGACTGATAGCTGAGCTGTGTAGACAGAATTATGTTTTTAATAAAATGTCACAATTACAACAAACATTCAAAAACCACGAATCGTAATCACCAAAAAAAGTAACTCAACATCTAATGGTTTCAGAGAAACTTGTATCTAACACGACAGAGATGAGAAATGGACAACAGATTTTTAGCTCTTATCCCTTAAATATTCTTCCTCTGACCTCTGACCCAGTTATACATCACTCATTATTTTTCTGTTATTATGACTGATGACCAGCAGCGGACGATGAGCATGCCATCTACATTGAATATAAAGCTTCAAAACCTTGTCATTTTACGTATATATATATTAACGACTGTGGGGACCCGTTGCGCTGACCACGTGGCACCCCTCTATTACCCAAAAGTTGGCACTAACTTCGCCGACCGGCGGCGGCCGCTCTGTCGGTATAGTTCGCGTGCGGACTAAGGCCACGGAGTTTAGTTTTATATATATATCCACAATTCTAGTCTACATGTAAGAATTCTGAAGGCCTGTCACTAATACGAAAATAGCTATGTTACAAGACACACTTTGAATTTAGGTGTGCCCTGTTATTCACCGCCACTCAGCTACAGCTAAGACCGAAATTAAAGTGATATTTCTATATAAAACTCTCCCTAATCCTTGCCTAAAATTGTACTCAGGAGCCCAGTGTCTACACAAAAGGGGCAAAGCGCCAAGCAGGACTTTCAGAGAATTCACTGATCGTTGTAAAATTATTTTCGATTCAACTGCCTCTGTTGAAGTAACACTGGATTGTAGTCTTTGACTATGGTGTAGTGAAATGATGAAGTCTCTTTTTTTTTGTCTGTTCTGACATCGACATCGGAACAAAGAACAAAGCAACGGGAAGGCCACTGTTGATTTATTTCCTTTATGCTGAACGCGTGATATAGTTAACTGACATAACTTTAATGCAGCAAAGCAGAATACAGCCACTATAAAGCAAATTCGAGAATTTATATTCTGAAAATGACGTGAGTTATTTTAAAGACAGTATTTAATACAACAAAAGGAAGAAAACCTCAAAACTGGATTGGAAAAGTTGCAAACGTTTTGCAGGTACAGTACCCTAACCTGAACACTAGGGCGGCTGATCGCTCAGAGAACTTGTCAAATACAGACACGAACACAAAGTGTCCTGACTAAGAATATCACACAATTTATCATAAATTTTTTCACGTAACATTTAGCGAAGTCGTGTGCAAGTTCTTAGATCAAGCGTGCTATTCAAACGAAGACCGTAGCCATGTGCCATTCCACTGAAAACTGTAGCCATGTGCCATTCAAATGAACACTGTACCCATGTGCCATTAACTGAACAATGTATCTATGTGCCATTCAATTGAACAGTGTATCAATCTGCTATTTAACTGAACACTATAGCCATGTGTCACTCAACTGAACACTATAGCCTTGTGCCAATCAAATGAACACTGTAGCCATGTGTCATTCCACTGTACACTGTAGCCATGTGCCATTCAAGTGAACACTGTATCCATGTGCCATTCAAATGAACACTGTAGCCATGTGCCTTTCAACTGAACACTATAGCCACGTGCCATTCAAATGAACACTGTAGCCATGTGCCTTTCAAATGAACACTATACCCATGTGCCATTCAAATGAACTCTATAGCTATGTGTTATTCAACCGAACACTGTAGCCATATGCCATTCAACTGAACACTACAGCCATGTGCCATTCAAATGAACACTCTATCCATGTGCCATTCAAATGAACAGTGTATCTATGTGCCATTTAATTGAACAGTGTATCAATGTGCTATTTAACTGAACACTGTAGCCATGTGTCATTCAAATGAACGCTGTAGCCATGTGCCATTCCACTGAACACTGTAGCCATGCTCCATTCACCTGAGCACTGTAGCCATGTGTCATTCAAATGAACATTGTAGCCATGTGTCATTCAAATGAACACTGTAGCCATGTGCCATTCAAATAAACATTGTAGCCATGTGCCTTTCAACTGAACACTATAGCCATGTGCCATTCCAATGAACACTGTAGCCATGTGCCTTTTAAATGAACACTATACCCATGTGCCATTCAAATGAACTCTATAGCTATGTGTTATTCAACCGAACACTGTAGCCATGTGCCATTCAACTGAACATTACAGCCATGTGCCACTCAAATGAACGCTGTATCCACGTGCCATTCAACTGAACAGTGTATCTATATGCCATTCAACTGAACATTGTATCCATGTTCCATTCAACAGAACACTGTATCCATGCGCCATTTAACTGAACACTGTAGCCACGTGTCATTCAAATATACACTGTAGCGATGTGCAATTCAACTGAACACTGTGGCCACTTTCCATTTCCTTAAACTTACAGATTCTCCTAAGCCTTAGCCCAAGTGCGTTATACAGCTAAATATTTTATATCCTTTACATAAAATTTGTGCAATATTCAGAGCTGATAGTTCAAGTATGTGAATCAACCAAATACGGCACCTCCATTACTTCAAACTTATAATCTTTACAGCACTCACTTCGAATGTGATATCTGAATTAGAGGTTTTACGCCCCCCCCCCCCTGAATTCGTGAGGTTCACACATCATTTCGTCTTTACCCATCCATTTATTATATGGCAGTCTAGTTCTATATTCAAACTCAGAGACTACATCATACATAAATATTTTCAAACTTGTTGTAAGATGTGGAGGATTGTGTCAATAATTTTCAGTTTGTATACAGTGCTGTAGCTGGCCCTCTTGGCGCCCGGTGCGCGTAATTACAAACACCGCCCCTAATAGAAATTATAAATTAAGAATTCCAGAATCCTTCATTGACTATCTTTTATTTTGCTCAATAATTTAAAATTTTAGCCCGAAGGACATCTAACTTTTTAATTTAAAATATCGATTTTGGCGTACAGTTTGACGTCCCTTCCACTGCACCGTCCGGGGTGGTGCATTACCCGCCCCGACAGTTAAGTCACTGTGGATGGTTACTTCTACTGAACTGGCCAACAAAACCCCTAAACAATAAACTGAAGTAAAAGAGTGTAATTAAGACAAGGGGCGTAATATTTACTTCGAGAAGTGTTCAGGGTTGATTCCCATAGAATTTCAAATTCAGACCTGCGGTGGTACAGTGTCAGTTTATGTTACGGCAGACAGTACACAGCATTGGTAATGAAATATTCTCATTTTTACAAAATTGTATTTCTGTATATTTTCATCTATGCTATATTTTCAGATATCAAAAATAAAGACCGCAGATCCTGGACCGAATGGTAGTAACTTACTTACTTATTTACTTACTTACTCCATGGTGCACAGTCCTTCTTGAGAAGCTAACTGGTTTGCAGCTAGTCAAGAAATTCCCCGCATTTCACGGAACCCGAAGGTTCATTACCGCATTCACAAGCGTCCTCCACCTGTCTCTATCCTGGGCCAGCACAATCCAGTCCATATACCCACATCCCACCTCCTGGAGATCCATCCCAATACTATCTACCCATCTACGCCTAGGTATCACCAGTGGTCTCCTTCACTCCGGTTTCCCCACCAAGACCCTATACACCCCCATCTCCTCACCCTTACGCGCCACATGCCCAGCCCATCTCATTCTTCTCGATTTTATCACCCGCACAATATTGGGTGAGAAGTACAAATCATTTAGCTCCTCGTTATGCAATCTCCTCCAATCCCCCGTTACCTCGTCGCTCCTAGGTCCAAATATTCTCCTCAACACCATGCTCTCAAACACCCTCAGCTTCCTTTCCTCCCGGAACGTCAACGACCAAGTTTCACACCCATACAAAACAACAGGCAAAATCCGGATTGTTTTGTCTCCGGAGCAATCATCCCGCATGTGAGTATAGTGGTAGTAAACATTCGATTAAATTAATCTACTCTTTATTTCTTCACGCATTCAATTTTGATTCGACTGTGCCATTCCCAAACATTTGTACTTCGCCATAGTTCCATACACTTTACTGGCTATCTTTATGTTATAATTTTATCCAGCAGTCTGTTCTCGACACATTATTTCCTCCATTACGTGGAATGTGTGATGACAAATACATAACTCAAACAGCGCTGTTAATTTCACCCATTTTATTGCAAAATTCAGCAGGGACAGCTTGGAACATCAAACCTTGGACGATAATTAAAATTTCAGGCAACATTTAACCACTAGTTAATGGAAAGGACACAAAACTAAAAAAAAATTGTTTTTATTATGTAAACAAACAGTGAACACAACTGAGTACACACGCAACGTGTTGCGAACTATAAAAGGCCATCATTAGGTTAATGTACTTATTCTATAACAAAATGTTACATAATCGGTCATCACAATTAAGTACCTTCCTCTTATGTTCTTGGATTTGTAGATGGTTCTAGCTTCACTAGCGATGGCAATTTTGAGGTTAGACATCCCGTTTTGCTATCATAAAATTATTATGTACATAAACCGTCAATACAACTTAGTACATATTGTTTAGTGCAACAAGTTTCGGCCTTCAGAAGGTCATCATTGGGCTAAAATACTTTCCTCTTACAATAAAACCAACGAGATGTACTAATTTCTCAAATTTATTTTTGGAATAGAACTCTACATGTTTCGGACTGGTTTTTTGTCCATCATCAGAAGTCTAGTACTGTATACACAGCAATAGGTATATATGTCATACAGGTTGTTCTGACTGCTTGCTAGCAAGCAGTCCGTGATTCGGTCTGCTTCGCCCTGAAGATGGAGAAAATATTCTCCTCAGAAAAGCATTTGGCTCTGTACTCATACCGGTTAACGTTACGTTACTTTCAAAAAGGCCTCTGTATTCAGCTTACATTACAGTAGGGAGGGTGGCTTCGTCTGTAGGTTACATTCATGGACAATTTCCGAGAGTCCGAGCGCCACACTTGACGCTTCATTCCTCAAACACCGCGTGACCGTCACAAAGGTAATACGCTAAAAGTGTATTACCATTACTGACCCGCCCGCGGACTACTGTAAATGCGACATTACTGGCGTAAATATGTCTACTTTCTTAGCACTTTTGTGAAAAATATCGCTTGTTAAACACGTGAATCCATTTTAATCACCTCACTTCGTGTTGTCTATAAAAATCCTCACACTTGTATAAAGAACTATGTTTGTCTAACCCTATCCAACTGAACCGAAAGCAAAGTAGGAGTGAAACCAATATGCGAATAAATTTTTCATTGCCATTTTCCAGCATTTGTTAAGCCACAAACCATTTGGTTAGCTTTGCTACGTGTGTATATACACGAATAGTGCAGGACACTGAGAAATGTTACAATGAATGTGGCTACAATTTAAAATCCCCGTAACCCCAGAATTCAGCTAGCGAAATCTTAGTGACACGGTTTCTATTCCTTGAAATAAACGAGATGGCATCCTCTTACAGGACAGCCCACTTTCATCCACAGCGAAAATAAAATTTTGCTGGAAAATCCATCCATTTCACGATTTCTGAGACCTCCCTTTTCCACCATCATTATATTCACAATGATTTAGCTCTTGTTCTGGAGTTGTGGAAAGCAAATCCCCTTCTGAGGCTACCAAACCACCCTTACGCTCTGTGGTAATCTATCCTAATACACTTCCACCAAGCTGGGCTTTTAAGTCTTCCCAAAGGCTATTTACTTCTTAGTGCCTTGCCACGACGGAGGTCAAAATACAAAATCGGCAGACGGCTTCACCTCTTAAGTTGTCTTTACATCGTACGTAAGAAAGCTTTGGCTAAAATGTTGGATATATTTACACTGCTTATAACGAATTTGCCATCACTGCGGGAGAATCAAGTAAGGGTTACACGGACATTGCCATTTCTAAGGATCGGAGGGTACATGGGTTTAAATTCCAGTGAAGTATTCATTTGTTATCACGCACTGAGAAACATTCTAGGGAGGAGGAACTTCCTTAACAGCTCTCATTACCCTGATACATTATGTCGCGAAGGCCCACAGTTGTATTGTCTACGGAAAAGAGAACTTATGATTAGATATACCCTTGGTATCGGTGATAACCAGCGGTTAGATAATGTTATAATACTGACAACTATAGGAAAACCTCAAGTGTATCCTAAACGGATAGACACGCGGAAAATTAGTTGTTATAACTATACAGTTTATTATTCTTATACTTACACAGTAGGAAATAATGTTAGAAGGCTTGTCAGAGACTCCATAGAGAAATAGTAGTGCCTTATAGTGTTCTTTAGTATGTGGCTGACGTGATGTTAAGACATGCTGGCATGCAATAGAGCGGGATAAATGTAGGCCATTTAGGTACAGCAAAGACCAAAATCTAGAACACATTCCATACAACTGAAGAGTAGAAATGGTCCTGAGCGTGTCGCGAAAATTATTGCGATGTATTTGCAATGAACTGGATGCTTTCCTTTCAGGTCAGTACTTTTGCTTTTGGTGTAGACATGCTAATTTTGAAATTTTCAATAATAATGTGCAATCCACAAAGATATTTCTGTAATTCTTACAGTTTCTATCCTCCTCTCTTAAGGTGCTGTTGCTGTTGGTCGTAGTGGTGGTTGCGATGGTCATTATGATAATAACAATAATGATGGGACGCTACTTCGCCTAACAGCATGAATGATTTGCTTGGCATTCTTTGTACGCCAAGTGTGTACAAAATGGCTTGCGAACTTAACTGTACTGGCTTAATATATGGGCTACGGACGGGCTCTTATGTACGCGAAACTTAACCTTCCTACGCCACAAAGAACGGGACATTCTTAATAAGCTGGAAGGGCTGGTAGTTTCGCAAGCTGTACTCTACTTAGTTGACTGCATTTGCTAATAACCTCATTTATCTACACAATGCGTATACAGACGAATTACGGATGGGTACAAACCATTTAGATCACGTTAACATGATCAATAAACTACTCATTTCAAAATAAATGTGTAAACACACGTTTATTCATGCACGCATGAATGCGTGCACATATTTCATTAATTTTTTAAGGAAAATAATTAAAATTTTAAAAACTTCATTTCACGACTGAGTTTTGTTTTCAGGAGGGAAATTACACTTATCTTGGGTCATCCGCTGTTAGAATTAACTAAAATGCGTTATACTGTAATAATTCAGAGAAAGAGGCAAACAAATTAAACGAAGAAAGACAGCAAGAAGACAACAAACAGCAAGTTGAATGGAAGAATCACAACTGAGCCACAATCTAATTCCTGTCCGCTACGAAAGAGTTATTTATTTCAGCCTGCAGAACTTTTATCTACGGTCCAACAACTATTACCTTTGTAATTCTCTCTCAATTTCCTCCTTGACTGAAGAAAAGACGAATCATTCTCCATCACAGGCTGGTGGCGTGCCTGAGGATATGACATGCGCTTCATTGCACAAGACAGGTCTCTGTCGCTGTCTGTCCTTCGTAAATATTGGGCACAATAGAATAACTATTTCACTACTGATGTGAAACTTAAGCAATTTAAAGTTTTAAAAGGAAGAAATTCATTTTAAAACATTTTAAAAATTTAATTTTTACCTCTCAGTGAACACATTCTCCTTAAAACTCTGTGTACCGTGCATTTTGTACGTATTTAAAATATATAAACAACAAATACGCAATGTATGTAATATTATGATGTTTATTGGACCATGCATCATTGTGATAGTTGAAGAATAAAAAACCAACTAGATGTCATTTGTTATATTTACTATACTTCTTAGATATTCAACATGTTTCGGGCATTAATATGTCCATCTTTAGGAGTTTGCGACTGTGTTGTTGAACTACCACATTGGCTGTATTGTTCTTGGATTGCTGTGTGTTGGAGTTAGGGTGCGGTTCGGCTAGGGTGGTATCCGGGCTGCCGGCAGCCCGGATA
>Ga0123352_10011416_pt1 | contig 14000 bp, 4 predicted proteins | sample TergutLab28metaG_FD_89700 | JGI IMG/M metagenome (GOLD analysis project Ga0123352, IMG submission 89700) | Labiotermes labralis P1 segment gut microbial communities from Petit-Saut dam, French Guiana - Lab288 P1 | ecosystem: Host-associated > Arthropoda: Insects > Digestive system > Gut ...
AGGTACTGAATATTTTAAACATGGTGTATACTCTCCGTTCTTTTCTCTTCAAAATGCAGTTTGTTTCATAATTCTAACATATTTGGTTCCTGTATTATTCACATTTTATATACAGAGTGTGCTAAAATTAAAAAAATAATTCTGGCGCCAAAAGGTTAATGTAGTTATTTTTTAGTCATATGAAGCTTTTCTGTTCCTAAGACCGTATTAGATCCTGTTTACAAAGCAAGTAATATGTGCGCGTATTGTTGATATATGCTGTATGTCTCTGCGATTCTGAATTTTTAGCTCATGCCTATTGGCTGACCAATCGCGAGTGTACAGTTTATATTCTTTTCTGGAATTCTAGGCATGCAATGTGGCTTAACAATATGTCACAAAATACTTTAGTGTCTGACCACTCCACAACTTCCGTAGTGGGACAGAGAAAGATTGCCTGGCTTCTTGTAGAAATGTTCCTCGTCACGGTTGTGCTGGAGTGAGAAAGAGAAGCGACCAATAGGAAGCAAGGTGGCGCATGCCGCCACAGGACGTGTCCTGATTGGTTAAAGAAGCATTTTTGGAGAGCAGAGGACCCCTTCTGGCATGGGAATATTCATCCTCCGCATTTTCTCACGACGGACGCATCCCATGTTGGGACGCGGTCCCAGGAATTTAGTTAGGGACCTGAAAAATTAAGAGACCGCTGAACAGAATAAACGAATGCTATTCAGTTTGTTTTAGCTACAGTCCGGGCCTTGTGCGGGGTCCGCGGTTTGAGTTCTTCCATTATCCTACTGCCGAATGTACGTGGAATATGTTACATGATAAGCGACGTGTTGGTGGGACTGCTGCCTCAGTTTGCAGGGTGCGAGGGCCGGTGCATCAAACAGGTTGGTCCAAGCCGTGACACTTCTGATGTGCATTAGGGTGTCGTCTGGTTTGAATCTCCCCGCTCTGATATCAGTCGGGATAGCTCAGTCAGCATAGTGACTTGACTACGAGAGGGACATCTAAGAAATTGTGCGTGCATTTCCGGCAAGAGTAAGAGGTGTAGGGCACACCCAACCTCCTAGCAAAGGGTACCGAGATTTCTTTTCCTGGGGGCAAAGCGGCCGGCACGTGACGCTTACCACTCCTAACCCACAATTCTCTTTAGTGTCACACGAATTTTACTGTGTTCTGAGCAACCCTTAAGACTGTGTGTGCCCCACAGGTTAACTTCGGACAGTGTTATCTGCTTCACAAAGTGCCTGGTGTATGAACAGAAAGATCACACGCGCTACCCAATTCCATGATACATTTTTATCTTTGCATTTACCGTGGCCTGAACAACAACAAAATGATGATGATGATGATAATAATAATAATGAAGTCAAGGAACTCAGAAAACAGCCATATTGGGCACTGCACAAATACTTCAGAAAGTACTAATGTAAAAGTACAATAGATTCAACACTGAAACTCACGATATAATCACCATGAATAGTAACAACAGAATAGCTGCAACACTGTATTCCCTACGGACATAGTTTGTCTAAGGCAGCCACGCTAGGAACATCTCACATAATACGGAAAGTACTGCAGGCTAAACTTGAAGCATGAGCGGTGGGGGTTCACCGGTGGTTCAAGAGAAGTTGTATCAGGGAGAACAGGCCTGTGATAAGAGACGACATAATAATAATAATAGTGACCACAAATGAAGATCAGTGTCCCGTGGGATGTGACACCGTGACATATCAACCTTACGGCGTCAAAACCGAATAGCTGGGGTTCGATCCTTGACAGGGACACAATTTTTCTCTTCTCCGCAGCGTCCGAATCGGCAGTGAGGCCAAACTAGCATCCTGCTCAGTTGGTAACAAGGTTTAGCGACCGGACCGTGGGGCTTACCACGTACCACTCACCTCCATCTGACGCCCGGGGTTATGGCTGCTTGGAGCTATGCCGCCACTGTCTCTTGCCGAATAATGGCGTCGTTTTCATTCTGACACGTCGTCATATTCCGGAAGACCGTAATCTCCTGTTACAGGCCTCAATATTTTCAGCGGCTCGACACATCCCACAGAATCTACCACATTCTGCTTCAAAGGTCAATAGGTCAATGGTAAAGGACACTGCTGTATAAGCATTAAGCTTGTGGGACATGGCGTAGGCATTTTGGTAGAAATTCGGCACGTTTTGGAGTAACCTGCTGACTTCGTGTTCAGGGTGCCCGGACGTAGGAGGTTCGTCTGAAATGTCGGTAAAATTCTACGACACTACGCGGCGTGACGTTAATAGTAACCACAGATAAAAACCGTAGGTTTCGTATAATTTCTTGTTAGCCAGTAAATGATAAATCCCCGATACATTATGATCTCCAGGCACCCTTCGTATGTATGTATGTATGTATGTATGTATGTATGTTTCTGTATGTGGATTTGTAAGTACTGTATTATGTAGTCGCACTGTAAGACTTGGGATACTGCATCTGTCTAAGGTTGCCTAAAACTAGCAGCAGCAAAGCAGTAGTAGTAGTGAAAGGAAAAGCTAAATCAGTCGGTTCCAGGAAGTTAAGGTTCCCAGATTACGTGACAATGGCCCAGAATGGTGGTAAGGTTGTCAGACTTACGCACCGGCCGTTTTTAACCCCAGGAAATACTCCTGGTACTCATTTCTGTTAGAGGCTGAGTCGACCCCATGGCCATAGTACGATCGGAAGGATTATTTCAATGTAAAATTCCAATGACACCATCTGGAATCGAAGTAGTAGTAGTAGTAGTAGTAGTTGTAGTAGTAGTAGTGGTAGTAGTAGTAGTAGTAGTAGTGGTGGTAGTAGTAACAAGAACCTGTACTCATTAGACCGAATTAGTTGGTGTAGTGATTTTCTAGATTTGTATAAGGGAGGTGCAGACTCCGAATAACGACTACCTTAACTTAAATTTCTCGTGGGTTTCTTTAGCGCTTCGTAAATCTGTCGTGACAGTAGGCCTCTCCCAACAAGGCCAGCACCGCTCACATTCACCGGCCATCACTATAGACTGAACGTAGCGAACATCAAATAGAAATGTGCACTAATTAAGAGGAGTGCCTGCGATCCGCAATGTACCTTTGAACTCGAAATTTGCAAAACTTCGCACACAACACAAATACCACAAGTTAAAACTAACGCCACCTCATGCATCTTTACAGAACCGGACGGCCTGTGTGGTAATCAGCACTATAGTCGTGAGCACCTGATGATGGGCATAGAAGTGTCCGAAACATGTTGAGCATATCATAAGTATAATAAAACAAGAAGCAGCATCTAGTTGGTTCTCATTCTTCAGTTATCACAACGATGAACGGTCCAATTATAGTAACAGAGATTAGATTTATTGTTTTGTCATCCATTTCGTACGTAATGTAAAAAAAGGACGCGTTGCAGTGAAACTGGCCTTTTGTGGTATCACTAAAGGCAGGCTTTGAGGTTTTGTTGTATTAAGAAAGACACCAAGTAGAACAAAAATATTTATGCCACCGAGATTAAGGTTCGGTGTATATTTTCAGCGACTGGTACCGAACACCCACTAAAAAACCAAAGTCCACAAGTTACCTTCTTAATTGTCACGTACGGTACATCAGAGTGGCCTTCCATGCTGACATTCCTGGTCATTGTGGTCTCCGTTACGTGCAGCGCGATTTCCAAGCCATAATTAGTTCAGCTGTATGTGTTACGTTTGTATTAACACGTTCAGCCATGTCCCTACTCTTGTAGAAGTGTGTCTTCCGAGGTACTGATGCATGCACATTGTAGTTACAAGAAACGGTGTTCAGTGATTGCGCTCAGCCTTCTGGTTCTACACAACGAAACAAGTACTTCTTAACAAAGAAAGCGCATTTGTCCCTCTGCGTATAGCATCACGTCACTCCGGCTCCTTAAACTCTGAATATGGAGGCAGTTAGCGTCTCCGAAACGTGGACAAGTATTTACCAATCTTCACGGCATCATATCCATATTCTTCGTGAGTGCTGCTATGAGAACCACATTCTCATATATAGTTGGTAATTTGGAGGGACGGTGTTTTCTTGGAATTCCTATTTTAACTTTCTGTCGAAGGATGTGTTTATTGTTTATATGTGAAATCAAAAATATCTCTATACAACACGAAATGAGGGCACATATTACCCAAGATTTGAGTTGGGTATGTAAATAAGTTTATTTCCAACAAATTGCATTTGTCCATAAACAGATAAACACTCCTACGTTTCGGCTAATTCTGTAGTCATCTTAGGGATCGTCAGTATATGATAGACATATACAGCGTTAGTACACAGCTTTGTCAATCGCAAATGGTAAAATACACAAAGCTACACGGTAGAGTACAGTGTTGACAGTGTTCAGTTTATGTTGAAATTATGTTAAAATCGTTATAGTGATCATGCAGGATTGCTGTTAAAATCTTGTGCACCCACACATCTTGAAATAGTACATTTTCTTCCAGTCTGGTCGAGTGGTAGGTCACTTATGTCGTCAAATCGTGTGCTATGAACGTCCGCTCTGTACTATCTATGTATATGTATTTACCATATATGGATTCTCCCAAAAGATGGTTTCAATAATTGCCGAAACTGTAAGAGTGGTTATGTGTTTGCAGACAAGTGCAGTTTGTTGGAAACCGATTTCTGTATATCACTTGCACGGAAGATACAACCCACAATGTTGTATTCGAAGCACACCGCTGCTGTATAGTGGTTGTGTTGCACTGTGCCCTGTCCTTCCATATTTTAGGTGGGAGAGGGGCACGTGGAGGGGAGTTGGTAGGCATGTCTCGTGTGTCTGCTCGGTTGCTTTCCCACATTTCTCTGTCCGGCCAGCAGTCGCTTCCTGGCTGCGTGAGAGTTAAGGTCTCGTGCAGCAAGGTTATCGTACTGCAGGCTTGTGCATGTTACAGTGCGCGAGCAGTGTATGTTGTGAGTAGACGTGAGCGTGTTGTTTGTGTTCTGAAGATGGTTACCGGAGGTGGCACAGTTTCGCCGGCTGGGGTACCAGGTCCCGGCCTTATTGCTAACAATGCTGCCGGCTGTGTGACTACCGCTACTCCGACACCAGTGCCAGACACGGCCGGTCTGCCTCCACAGAGAAGGACGAGCGAGAATAGGAGGGTGAGTCTCAGATTTCAGCAAGTACTGGATATCCACCCCAGTACTGCATGTCACATTTTGTGCCGGTGAGAGTCGAATGGGGTATTTTTTCTGTCGTATTTCAGCAAAACTGCCAGATTTTATAACCAGTAGACGTTCAGAAGTAAACTGCTGCCTTCTGCGTAGTTGTTTGACACGTGTACCGACGTTTCGGAGTATTCTGCTGCCTATGACCGCAATATTTACCGTTAGAATCGCCGAAAATTTCTCCATGTTGTAAGATTTGGCGTTTTCATGGTGATGTGTTAAATTGTGGTCTTTTGGATGGTGATCCTGAGCGGTTTGTGGCCTGTGGTACACGTGTATAACGCTTCGGAGAAACCTCGTGTTTCTTTGTGGCGTGGTAAGAACACGTTTCAGTGTGAGTAGGTACGAGTAGGTGTTAATTTGTGTAGTTTTTCTCAGGCAATAGCGAAGTATAAAATAATGTGTGGAGTGTTAGGAGTGACGTACATGAATTCTTAAACAAACTGGTTGAATGTGAAATTGTATTGAGAAGATAAGTGGAACTTGAGGCGGATGTGTAGAAGTGGGTATGTTGTAACATTTGACATTGATTGTAAGGTTATGAGGGATGTGTTTTAGTATTTTTAAATACAGGTTGTATATGCAGGTGTAGGATGTTTCAAAATATTGTTTGTGGAACGAAACTTGAAGGCTGCAAACTGCGAAGCAACTCTGCCAGCTGACGCAGTCGTCTGTACAGTTTGACTCAAGGGAGTAAATGTTAGATATGTTCAGGGTAGAAATGGCGAAGGCCTTGTGTTCCGGCAGATGTTGGCACCATCGACCACATTACACGGCGGTATAATGCAGAAGAACATGACGTGTGTTTATTTATCGTACTTGAAGCGCACCGTGAGTGCGTCTGTGTGACCATCACATGTTAGCAGGAAGGTGAATCCCTTCTATTTGCCTGTCGCGCTTTATTAAGGCTCTGAAGTAGGTTAATGTTACAGTTGTATAATGTTACCGTAAAAAATATCACGTTTGTTGATGCGCCGCAGCCGACAGACATCCGTCGAGCGTGTGTATCATTTTGTTTAGTGCTGTAGCAGTTACGTTGTAGTTCAAGGATGTTTTGTTTTTTTTGCAATGGAACTCTAACAATGGCTACAGTTTGTTTCATTGTACGGAAAGTAATTAGTATTTTCCATAATTCATTTCTCAAGATCGAGCTTTTGTGTTGTCATTGAACAATTCCGTGACCAGGTTTTAAGAGCAGTGTTCATAAAGATGCAGATGATTTGGAAATGACGCCGTGTAGACCGGTAACTGTTAATAGGTATTGCGCCATATCCCAGAGGATTAGGGTCTTCCCAGCCTGACTGTATTTCTTATGTTGATGTTCCAACCTCGGCCGGCCTAAGGGGCGGTTCAGCCGGGCAGCTGCCCTGGGCGTCGACTTATAAGAGACGGTGAGACCTCACTGGAATAATCGGAAATATGGTTATACTAAACCCAGGTTTCCACACACTGAAGAAATTCTCCGAAAATTATCCGCAACTTGGGCACGCGTCATAAAAAAAGGTTCGCCAGTCCTTCCCTACGCTGGAAAGGTTTAAATAACTTGGGTATGAAATGGCATAATTAATATTTGGACCGGAGCGCCCCCATTTCTCGTCCCGTCCCTGGTTCTAAGCTCACAATGGGTGCAATAACACAGTTCGGGCGCAGACCCCCAAAAATGTCGTGTGTTTTCTGCTGTCGGAATGCTACGAATTGCTGGTGACTGCCCAAAGGCGGGCGTACCGCGAGACGTGGTACCTTGATGTGATGTATATTTAATCTGCAACGTCATGACGACGCTGTTTGTGGAATTATCTGGCGAGGACTTGGAAAGGGCTAAAGGCGACCCGAAAATGAATCTTGCCACATCATGTAATGGAACTAATGGGTCTAATTTTGGGCAGAAAACGTAAAATCAAGAGCTAGTTTGGAACACTGATGAGAGGATGATATTAATCCTGAGAGCTGGATAGGACGGTGCTGGGGTAATTCGTTCAGGATGCGGGACGGTGGCAGGCGTTTTAGAAGCATTCTTCGTGTGCGTAATATGAGAAGTGCTTCTTAATTAAGTAAAATAAAAACGCCCGTTCCAAGTGTGCCAGCTAGATGGGGTTGGTTGGTTTCTTTTTGTTTATTTCTCAGTTTATGGAATTCGTCTCATCATCTTCTGCACGCCTTATAATTACATAATGACAGTTGACACGACGGGGGTGTTTAATGGAGCAGGACGTTTCGACCTTGCTGTTAGGTTATCATCAGGCGAAACACACATTGTATAGTACATTAAAGGGAATAAATAAAAGTCGTGTTTTTTATGTATTATTTGTGTTTAGCCTGATAAAGACCTATTAATAAGAGTCGAAACATATTACATCATTAATCACTTACATAACTAGTTGTGTTGATTGTTATTACATCTGAAACACAACGGGACGGCCGACTGCGTCTGTTTAGTATGATTATTGACAAAGGGCGTAATTAAGGGACGTTTGGTCAAATAGCGGACAGAGCTGTGTTCCCCGGCTTGCGGCAAAGTTGCTACAGCTGTTTCATAATCAGATTTATGTCATGCCCGTGGCCCCTCCTTCCCCGTGATCTGAACTGCCATGACGTTGTTTCCAAAGAACGCAATCTGGCGGTGTGTCGGGCGAGATTTTTCCAGCGGTGTCGAAACATGACTGGGAATGCGAGCGAATCGTGGAGTCCAGTCACATGACAACATGCCACAACAGCAGGCCCCTCAAATTAGGCGAATCTTTCGGCTGACTTTGTGCTGTTTTGTAATTTTGTTAGGATTGTGACTGCTGGACTGCTCATGCAGAAAACAGGGGTGCACAAATCGTGGGTGCTGGGTCGCCGTGGCGACCGAACTTTGGACCTAATATTGGTGGGTCCTGGATGTGGAAGCTACTTGTCACTTCTGGCGCGTAGAGTTTTGAGTTGACTCCGAGATTTTTCGAAAATTTTTGCACTTCTTGGCATAAAACGTAATGTTGATGTTACTGTTCGCCTACACTATGTGAATATTGTAGAATATTTGTTAGGACGCAATAAATTACACAATTGTGTACACCCAATTAGCATTTTTCCCTTTATAACGTGTATTTGTAATCTTACATGGCAGCATCGCCTGAGTTAGCGTTCGTAATCTCTGCATTTTTTCCGTATAGTGCAGCAGTGTGGTTTCCGTGGGAGGTTTGTAAATTAAGTTGGTAGGTTTGACGTGGATTCGTCAGGCATGCCGCCTCTTATTGAGCTTTGTGAACAAGGTAATGAAATTAGGATTTCATAAAGGATGGAAATTTTAAACCAGGGGTCCACAATTCTTAAAAAAAAAAGAGTCTCTTCGAAAATTCTAGGCGCTGAATGATTGAACCCGCCACACCCTGGGCTCCATCTGCTGTCAACCAATGAGCTCACGGCGAAGAGCTTGCTGTGTTCAGCGTTAAAACCATTAAAGGACTTATTGCAGATGGGGTTATGGAATTAATTTTTGATGGCGTCATTCAAGATTCCTGCTGCCGATAGCAAACGGGAAGTGCTCTAACGGAATCTCCCCATTCCGTGCTTCCTCTTGGTACCGTACAATCTAGCCCCGATCTGTTTCCGTCCGCCTAGCGGTTAGCCATTAGGTTATGAATGGGCAAACCCAAAGGAAGAGCAACAAGTAGTTGGTGTTGAGTCTAGCGCCCTGCGAAATACTGTGAAATATTTTTATATTTTTCGTTCTGGAGCAGTTACTTTCTTGACGTGCTGCCACAGATGAGGCAGGAAAGTGTAGACGTCGAAAGCTGTGCGCTTTTTGAGCGGCTTGTACGTTCGCATGGAATATAAAAGTTATGTAAATAGACATTATCGATGCGTTTTATAGGGTGCAGAATCCCAGTGCTCCATGTCGCCCTGGCGACTGAATTTTGTACAGTGGTGCCTAATATTTGTGGGTTCGCCGGGGATGGGACTTGCATCACCGTCACCCGTCTGGCGCCCGGAATTTTGAGATGGCAGCGAGAGTTTTGGAAAAGGTGCGTCCGTGTATTTTGATCGATTTCGTGACGTAGGGCTGTATTTTACATTAAGGCCGTGTATTGTCTGGTTACAATAAAATTGTTTTATGCTAATAGGGAAGTTGGAATTAAGCTTCTCCTGACGCCCACTTTTCGGCTTTTATGTGAGTCACTGTGAGATGTGAAGTTGATTGAAGTGACTGGCAATATTATCCGGTAGCGAGCTACATACTTGTGTTGTGTAGACTGCTGTCACTAAAAGGGCAAAGCTTTCCCGTAACAGGTCATGAAGACTCAGAAGGGGAGATGGAATGTTCGGCTTCCGTCCATCCATTGGCATTCGGCACAACAAGGACGGCAGAGTTGTCAGCTCTACGCGCCGGCGGCACTTTACCTCCAAGGAAATTCCTTGGTACACTCATTTCTGTTAGAGGCTGAATTGGCCTCATGGCTTTTGAATGCGGATAGAGGGAATAGGTCACTTGGAAATTTTCCAATGAACCTGCCTGGAATCGACACTGTCGTGTGGCGCAGTGCCTTACCCGAATGGGACGGCACACGCCTCCTGCTCTTGAGTATTCGGAGATTCGTACAGCAAGAAAACTGAAGATCTGTGTGTAATGGGTTGTCATACCGTGTAGACTGGTAAACAGCGGCGTTACGCTGGATCGTAGTCATGCTGCTTGGATCGCTTGACCCTGGAGGTTAAGGCACCACGATCCGTCGTGACGTCCGTAACCCCCCAGTCGGCGTAATGTCTCAGAAGCCTTGTATGTTCACCATTACCTCTGTGCGAACGTCAGGTGTCTCAACAGTAAGTTCTTGAGAATCAGGTGCCTGTTAGGGATGCCGTTTACCGTCACGGTTGTTATACAGCCCGTATCCTTGAGGTCTTCTCAGACTGGGCTGGTACGTGGTTACCGAAGTTGCGGGACAGCATCGGTCCTATCTTCAGGGGTCAAGTTCAGCGTTTTTCTTGGACCGCTTGAAGACCTGAACTTCACCATCACGGAAGCTTGAAATGTCACATATCTGTACTTCGTTTCCTGTATGGTTTAAGTGGGTTGGTTGGTTAGTTGATGGTTGTTTGGTGTGATATAATTCCCCAGTTTCTTACTTGCATTGTGCTCTGTGAATAATGTGCGGAGGATGAAATGAAGGAATGTGAGACAGACGGGGCGTACGAATGTTTAGTGATTGTGTAATGGCGCTGCTGATAGCTCGCACCGGGTCTATAGGGTCGAACAGTAGAGTGATCATGAATAATGGACTGGGAAGGCTTTGGAAGGAAGCGACCGTGGCCTGCTGACCTTGTATTATTCTGGAAGAACAGAGGGAAGTCACAAAATCTGCAGTTAAGATAACCGGTATCCTGGGCTGTGTTCGAACCCAGGAGCTTCCACATTCGAAGCACCTTTGTCCTCTTGGGGGTGGCAGGCACTACATATCTTGGCACTGTGACCTCTAGTGGGCCCAGTAGTCACTCCTGGACCAAAAATGGATACGGATCATCGGTGGACTGTTATTTGATGGGAAAATCGAGGGTAGATGGGGAAAAGCCCTTGTAAAAAACGTGTGAAGATGAGGGACCCTGACAGACGTGACCTGCCAACGTGAGAGACGTCTGTGTTTGTTTCCGCCTCGTAACGACGCTCCAGCAAACCGTCATTTTCCCACTGTTTGTACCTGCGATTCACGGCGAGCTTTCGCAGTTCTCCCATGACCAGAGCAAGTGTTTTAGTTCTCAAGGTTGTTTCTCAAGCAATTAACTGATTCCGTGGGCTGGAACTCCCAACAAAGTGCGCGATTCCCTCTCACACTTGTTCTCAGGCGTTGAATTACACTTTGGCACCGAGGTTCCATAATTTTGACATAACATTCAGGCAAGGCTTCTTGCCACAAGAAATTCCTGGTAGAGAATGAATTCTTGCGGCCGCTGAGGAACTGAGTCGGGGATTCGAAGCCAGGACTTAAATTGTAGTACTAGTCTAGGTGTTATTTGTAGTTTGTGGCGTAATACCCTTCTACAGTAGACTCCACGTCACACTTCCTGACAGCCGCTGACAGTTCCCGATCATGCGCCGACATGTTTTCTGTTGTCTCCGTTGCAATTTGAGATTAGGTCTGTTAATTAAGATCTGGTGTTAAGTGAACACGCCTGCATTAAAATTTAAAAACTTTCATTTTTAAATAAAAAATTCAATTAAAAATGTTTACTTGTGTTGAAACGTAAGTAGTGTAATGGAAACAAACCTTAGTTTAACCCCTTTTCCTGCGAAGGCCAGTCTGTTGCCAGGCTCGTTACGTGGGTATTTTTTGATTCATAATCTCCAGAGAGATCTTCAGCACCGAACGTTGCCTTCCAATGTGTAGAACTTCTGTTTCACATTGGGAGGTCCCGAGTTCAAATCTTAGCCCGAAGACTATATCTTGAGGTTTTTTTTTGTGGTTTTTCTCAGTCGCTGCAGATAAATCCCAGGGTAGTGTCTCTGATTAGTCCAAGACCACTTCTTTCGCGTCCCGTTTGATTCATCATTTGACTGCTGATCTCACCGTTCGACTGTGTGTACTCTGGGCTATTGACAGTGTCGCCAAATAACCCGTAATCCCCCCCTCCCCCATGGCGCAAAGCCCGTAGTGAGTCAGGGCCTCATCATTGCTGAGGCTTTACGGTGACATTCGTTAGGACTCCCCTGGACAAGTAATCAGCCCGACGCAGAGACCTCTACGTGATAAACACAACTTTCGCAAGAAACAGACATCCGTGCTTCCGGCGGGATTTGAACCCACAATCGCAGCAAGGGTGAGGCCGTAGACCTACGCCTTAGACCGCGCGACCGCTGGGATCAGCAATTAAACTGTAAATACAGTATGTACATTGTTAGGATACAGACAGTTCGGAGTTGTGCCACCCATCTTAATGAAAGTGTATATCGTTTTGTACTTAAGCTTTGGAATCTTTGTGTGTGTGTGTATTTTTTTTTTCCTTGTGAGAACTAGAGTAGTTATTGGTTTCTGTCTTCGGTGACGAATCTGATTCTAGTTCAGGGATGTACAAAGCTGGGGCCAGTAAATTTTTTGACGGTGAAAGGGTGGGTGAAAGTATACTACTCCGAAGTGTGACGCGGAATTATTTGACAAATTGTGAAACTTTTTCAGGGACATCCTGTATAGGCCAGTATAATTTTGTAGCTGAATCTGGCAGTGATGAATTTTTGCCCGTCATTCTATCAGCGCCATCTGTTGCGCATGCCACGTGCATGACACGACAAGTGTTGGAATAGATAGCCAAACAAGTGGCAATATTGCCTGCCACCTGGTGGCTGTCAGCAGTGCAGTAACCAGATGATAATGTGGTGTTACGGTTGGCACACCTTCGTGTCCAGAACGGTTCTGGGTTCGAATATAGGTTTCGTACACCGACTGTTATAACAGATTTTGTGCGTTACTATACAGATGTTACAGTTGTCCTGTCTCCAAACGGTCTACAACTGCTTCGTTCCGCTTGATTGCAGTCAGTATCCACTAAGCGAATCAACCGACTTTAATTGTATCTGCTGGTCACAAGGGTGATAAAATCGAGAAGAATGAGATGGGCGAGACATGTAGCGCGTATGGGTGAGAGGAGAGGCGTATACAGGGTTTTGGTGGGGAAACCTGAGGGAAAGAGACCACTTGGGAGACCCAGGGAGGATGGTATTAAGATGGATCTTTAGGAAGTGGGATGTGGTGTTAGGGACTGGATCGAGCTGGCTGAGGATAGGGACATGTAGCGCATATGGGTGAGAGGAAAGGCGTATACTGGGTTTTGGTGGGGAAACCTGAGAGAAAGAGACCACTTGGGAGACGCAGGCGTAGATGAGAGGATAATATTAAGATGGATCGTTGGGAGGTGGGGGTACGGACTGGATCGAGCTGGCTCCGGATAGGGAAAGGTGGCGGGCACTTGTGAATTGGGTAATGAACCTTCGGGTTCCATAAAATGCAGGGAATTTCTTGACTAACTAAAATCCGGTTAGTTTCTCAAGAAGGACTCTGCTCCATGGAGCTGGTCGTAAAATTACAGTGGATACCGAGTCATTCCCGGGTTGGTAAAGTGGCCGGGGCTTGGCGTGGACCTCCAAACCCCCATCTTTTGCCGAGGTTAAAGTAAGAGTGGTGCTGTACCACTACTGCCCTTCTGGATCTTCACGGTATGTTCCGGGGTAAACTTTATGTACTTCACCGAACTGGCCGTAAAGTACAGTTCAGTAACTGACTGCATGGAGCGCAGTCATTTTTGAGACGCTGATGGCTCCTCAGCTAGCCGAGACATTTCCCACATTTTATGGAACCCCAGAGTCGTCGTGATTTCAGACCTCCGCCACAAAATTGTGACGCAAGTGTGATGTACTATACGTCGATTGCGGATCGTGTGGACGGTCGTTCTGCTTTGTATCACGGGAGTGCCGGACTAGCCTGACCGGTTTGCTCTGAGTTCAGCCAGACAGGTGCTGAGATGACGATGTGATATCGGCCACGACCACTTCAATGTCATTCGCCATTCGTGACCGTCTTTCAGTGTTTATTCGACACTGTGACACCTTCATCATAAAAATTTAGTACAGGTATACGCCGCATAGCGGCGTTTCGGTCAACGACGGACCGCATATAAGATATTATATTATATTATATTATATTATATTATATTATATTATATTAGTAATAGTAGTAGTTGTAGTGACCGCCTCTGTGGTCTAGTGGTCAGAGTTTCTGGCTACAGATACAGAGGTTCCGGGTTCGATCCCCGGCGCTACCAGATTTTCTGAGTAGTAGTGGGTCTGGAACGGGGTCCACTCAGCC
>Ga0123352_10011418_pt1 | contig 13998 bp, 9 predicted proteins | sample TergutLab28metaG_FD_89700 | JGI IMG/M metagenome (GOLD analysis project Ga0123352, IMG submission 89700) | Labiotermes labralis P1 segment gut microbial communities from Petit-Saut dam, French Guiana - Lab288 P1 | ecosystem: Host-associated > Arthropoda: Insects > Digestive system > Gut ...
ATGCTTCTAGCCCACCCTGATAACTTGCTGTGCCTACAGCTGCACACAGTAGGGTCTCCATACACATTACATGCTGCTGACACATGCTGATAACTTGCTGTGCCTACAGCTGCACACAGTAGGGTCTCCATACACAATACATGCTGATAAATTGCTGTGCCTACAGCTGCACACTACAAGGGTCTCCATGCACTGTACATGCTTCCAATTCATGCTGATCACTTGCTGTGCCTACAGCTGCACACTGTAGGGTCTTGATTTTTACACTTCTAAGGTTTTAATTTGACTCTTCCATAGTATATTCACAGCTAATGGACATAAAATAGGAAGTTTTTATGATGTCAAAGAACACTGTCCAACGTGGAAAGTTCAGTGTTGTTGGCAGTATTATGAGTGTAGTGCGTCACAGGTCATCATACATGTGTCACGTGCCCTTTGTGCACTCCATGGGCTAATGATGAGGTGGTCCATGTGTAGAATATTCACTTTCAGTTACACAAAGAGTGACAATGGCATGTTATGGGGTATTGTTGCAGTATTGTTAGAAGTAGTACTAAAAGCACTGATCGTGAGTTGCTGTGTGCTCTCAGACTCAGAGTAAGATGAGGTAACCTTCTATCCTGTGAGGAAATATGAGAGTAATTTTTGTAATAAGAACAGACGAATGTCCTCTAACGGCCCTAATGTCGCACATTTATGTGGTTTTGTTTGCATGAATGGCACCTAAATGTGACTTGCAGACTATCTTGACATATATATATAGGGACACCCATCACAACATTTGTAATTTGAAATTTGAGGTTCTTGCAGCAGTGTCACTAAAGATTCAAGGCTCTGGGATGATTGAGTGTTGTTCAGTAGCTCCCAACATTTCAAAGGATTGTCCTACTTTCATCTTCAGGAGCAAGTAATTCTTGAGGGTGAAGGCACTATAAACCTTTGACACAAACATACATGCACACATACACACACACACATTGTGTGCGTGCATGCTCTGACACATTCCATTGATCATCAGTTTGTCATACAACATTTGTATGTGAAATACGCCATAATAGGATAATGCATGATTATACAAGCAATCATTTTTGATAAGACAGTTATAATCAAAGCTCTGTACAAGTAAAACGTTGTGTTCATAGGTTATTTCTTGTAACATTACACATCATTATGTATCTCATATGTGTAAATGGTTGAACAGTTAAGCACCTTTTGAGTGCTGATACAAAACTGCTTTTTTTTCTTTATTAAATCTAACTGATTGTGGCAAATTATTAACTATTTTCCCAGGGACAGAGCGTCACATCCCAGAAGATTTGAGCTGCCATACTGAATGCACTTCGTTAATGAGCTAAATGTCTGTTCTGTCTCTTTTGGTCTGTAATTGTCACTTCACTTTTGTTTAATATTGCCAATCTTTATTCTCAGCGTGCAGATTGCTACCACTCAGTATCTGCAAGAAATATAATATTTTGCAGACATTTGTACTTGAAGTACAACCTGGAATGATGGAACATTTGTATGAATTGCTGATTTTGAAAAGTGTAGGCTAATTATGTATAGGGTGATATGAGCTGCTCACAGTGGTGCCTCTGAAGGACACTGTGTACTAGGAAGTGATGTCATGTAATCTGACAGAAATTTATTGATGTTTCGAAGGTGGAGACAGCACATGCCTCCAGAATGTCGCTAAGTGACTACCAGACTGCGTGGTGTCACATCCCAGAAGGCAGTATTTTTCTTAATTGTGTACGGATTTCAAACTAGAAATTGACTTTACCTTTCTTAACCTACAGGGTGATTCGCAGTAATGTTGACAGTTATGTGGGGGTTTTCTACTACAGATTTTATTGACTGTGAAACATTTGACATTGCAACCAGGCAAATTTTGGAGCAGTGGAGGAAAGCTGCAGCCCAAAATGGTAGTTAAGCAGGCTGCAGATTTCTTCTTTGCTCCAAAATTGTCCTGGTTGCTGTGTAAGTGCTTCTCAATTAACACAACTGGTATGTGAAAACCCCTTTACAGGAATTAAATTTGTGTGGACTACCCTGTAATGTACAATCTTGTGTATGTAGGAAAGAATTGCAGAAATAAGCACATATCACATGGCATAAGCAGGCAAACCAACCAAGGTTTTTGTTTATGTGCACACTGAGTACAGTTTAATTTTGTCTCCACACTGTGAGTTTTAATTGTGTTGTGTGTGAATTGGAGAAGTCAAGACGCATGCCACTAATTGATCATGTGTTCATGTCTCCTTGTGTTTAAACACCAGTCCTTTCACTTCGTGTGTAAATTACCGTATTCTTCGCACACACGCAGCTGTCCCATGTAGTTACTGAAGGCACTGGTGGTACAAGCAGTAGCATAACCTGAGCAGATTCTACATTGTGTCGGCTGCATAATTAGTTGTAATGTTTTGGACCTTATCCAGCTCAGGGAAGGGCAGAACCTAACTTGCTGGGTCTGTTTGACAGAACTCATTCTTGTCACTGGAGCTGACAAACTGCAAGGCTGTGTATGAGACTGTGCAGATGATTGATAAGGCTGCAATATAAAAACTAACTGTGATGCATCTTCATCAGAAGCATTTGGAAATTAATTACACTATAAGATTTCCTTCTGTCTGGAGACAAACAGTATCTGCTTATAGGTTCATGCCACAACTCCCATATTACATCATGACAATGGTGGAATATAGTTTTTTTGATACAGTAGGTAAATAATATATATGTTTGCAAACTTCAGTACTTTAATAAGCAATATGTAACTTCTTGATAAATGCGAGTTTTAAGCCCTCTGTATTTTCAAGCAGTAAGTTTGTGTTGAAAATTTATTAATATCTGAAGTCTTACTTATATAGCTTGCTAGAATTGTGTACTGTGGTCATATCAGTAAGTGGCAGTATATTATACTGTGTAGTCTGTTTTACAGAATTTATTTAATTTTTTATGGTTATCTTCATTTTTATGTTGGTAAATAGACTGTAAATGTCCACCGAAGGAACTCTACATGTAAGCATTACTGTGACAGTTCAGTGCAATGTAATTTTGAAACTAAGAAAAGATGTTGCTGTGTGTTAGGGGTGCATGGTGGAACCTTAGATTGACATTGGTCTGTTCCACTGTATGAAGAGCGTTTGCATTTACATTACTTTGTCTTCCAGTATTCCTTGTACAAAAAACACCAGGATTTCAATTGTTGCATTTGTCCAGGCCATAATCCTTAGTTACCATATGTGTACTGCAAGCTTAAGCTGGTGCCATCCTTCGTGGAATTGTTTAAGTGTGCACTCCAAGAGGTGTCTATAATGATGGTGCTATAATTGATTTGATGTAGCAGTACTTGTGGTTGTGGTACCTTCAGATATTGCAAGTCCCTATTGTTTTGTGTGTTCCAACTGCGTACCGGTGGTTATTATGGGTAGAGGATTCAAGAGGTGGTAGAAGTATTGACGTCACTGGTAGAACAAATAAGATTGGATATGAAGTACATAAAAAAAAAGACAGAATTTATGATATCGCGAAAGCCATATACTGAAAATTAATATGTAAAAACTGGTACTTTCAATTTTGAAATAATGAATGACTGTACATATCTTGGTACAATTCGAACTAATAAAAATGAATTAAGACCAGAGGTGGAGGAAAGAATTACAAACGTGAATAGAGCATTATGCACTTCTTCATCTACTAAAGAATCAATCGTTACTCATAGCAGAAAACATAAATTCTGTAAGACATCAGTGAGACTCGTGGCAACATATGAGCAGAATCTTGGGCATTGAGTAAAGAATAAAGAGTTTTAAGAAGAATGTTTGGGGAGGGGGGGATTGAAGTAAATGAAAACTGGAGACAGCGATATAATAAGGAATTAATACAGCTGTTTGCAGATTTAGATACGCTTTCATTTTTCAGAATACATCTGTTGAATTTGATTGGTCATGTTAATAGAATGGAGAGTACAAGAAAAGTAAGTCAAGTATTTAACACTAATCCCCAAGGAAGTCAACTAAGAGGACGACCAAAAAACAGTTGGTGGAACTGTTTGCAAACAGATATTAATGCGTGCAAAATTACAGACTGGCAAGAGAGTTAAAAAAATAACAGCTAACTGGGAGAAGTCCAAGCAGGAGGTGAAGGTCCACATTGGACTGTAGTGCCATCTGAGAAGAAGAAGAAGAAGAAGAAGAAGAAGACTGCATACTGTTCTCAGCCCTGAGATTATGACTGAACTGCACTGGGATTTTCTGTACTCTTGTAGCAGCTTTTTTGGACTGATTATGTATTTATATGAAGTAAACCAAACTGTACAAGGTTTTGGGTTCTGATGTTGGTGTTGCTGAAGATTCAAGACTTCAGGGAAACGATGCCCTGTCATCGGATATTTCCTTACATTTCAAAGACACTCAGGTCCATCTTCAAATTGTCAGCATGTCAGCACCTACTCATTCAGCAGCACATCATCACATCCCAGAAGACTGGTGTTTTCAAAACAAATGCAGGTTGTGGTTCAGTTAAGTCCATTGACCACTGGTTCTTGAAATCACATAAAATACTGGATTGCTTGTTAAATTATCAGCTGTGGGTATGAGAGCAAATACAATTGTAAATTTGTATAGCATCACTTGATATTTTGTATGTACCACTCTGATAAGCTAATTGCACAACACCTTGTCATGCCGATGCCTATTCTGCTGCCAGTATCATTCAATATCTCTTTGGTCAGAATGTCAGTGTCTTGTTTTCTTTTGTTCAGCATCACACTTTGTATATGAAATGTGATGCTCATTTGTTGGTTTTGTGGCTGCTTGCATTGTGAAGGATATCAGCGCATTCCTCTTAAGGATCAAGCTGTCTTAGATGCCAGAAATGATGGAACTACAAACCTTCAAAATGTTGGACACTGCTTGTCCATTGAAAGTGCTTCACATCTGAAAAGATGTGAAGACTCTTCTTATGTGGAACTTTTCTCACTATTTTTTGCGGCCTTCAGGTTTCATTAAAGGCAGGGAATTACTTGACCTGACAAGCTGTGCAGAAGGACTCTGCTGCATGCAGATCAGTTCATTTTATTCTTGCAGATGGCCATACTAAACTACAAAAATTTCAGTAAAAGCTTCAACAGTAAATTCCCCATGATGAAGGTAAATGTAATGTTGTCCCTCTTGTGCCATGCAGGGTGAGTGGAGGTGTAGCTCCACTGATGCTAAGGCTGCACTGAAAGTACAGAGCATACCAACATTTGTCTGGGCATACATCTCCAGACATGTCTTTCTGGACTTCTGCTTACACAGAGACTTCCTTTTCATAGCTTATTGTAGGTGATATGACCATTACATGATGTACAGGTCTAATGATAATGATTGGGACAAATTTGTCCTATTGGGTAGGACTGGTGCTCGAAGTTAGTACTGTACTGTACTTCATTACTGTTGTTATTTCACTACTTACTGTGAAGTTTAATTTCTCTCATTGGATCCCAATGATTTGGCTTGAAATCTCCGACATGGTACTTTTGGTTTGTCTGTCCCAAAGCGGCAGCATATCTGTAAAAGTTTCTGTCAGATGAGTTTTGTCCACTGTACTAATAGTCACATCATACTCTGACTGCAGCATATGTCTGGCTGGACTGTCAGTTTGAAACAAACCTATTTTGTTGGGCCACACAGTTGGCAGATGTTGGGAGACAACATGCCATTCAGATTTGGTTCAGTATAGCCACTACCATAAACAATAAAGTGATTGATTTTTACTTCCTTGTCTGGAGTCTGTCCAGACTATTGTGTTGTGCTGTTCCTGGCTCGCCTGTAGCCATACCCTTATTGTTGTTCTTGACAGTAGCGAAATGAATGGTCAGCCTTATGTCTCAGTTACTTTACCCCCAGGGAAGGGCCCCTCTCCCCTAATTACCCATTGATAGGGGGCTGGGTGGGCTCCAGTCACATCTGGACTTTTTGGAGGAGACGGACGCTTTACCTCTGCTGGGAATTGAACGTCAGATCGCCCAGTCTTTAGCCTGGTCACTGTACTGGCTAAGCTATCATGGCTACCTTCCATGACAAATATTTTACAGAAACCATGTATAAGAAATTCATTTTGCTTATCACTGTACTTCATTATACAGAAGAAACTTCTGTTTTAGGCAGCCACTAAAAATATTTTTATCTGCTGGCAGTTTGAAATGGAGTTAAGAATTCTGTGTGGGAGAGTAGAACTGAGATCTACAGAAGACATTTTATAAGAATTTACGTCCTCGTGGCATTCAAGGTTCCTGTTGTGGTCCTACCATGTCTTGGTTGTAGTGCCCCCTCCTCAGGGTCAAACATTTGTCTTGGACTGCTTGACGGTGAAACCGAAGGCACTGTGATGCTTCAAAACGTCAGAAACTCCTCGCCCATTGACAAAGCATCACATAATGTTATGTGTGACTGGGACCACATCACAGCACAGTTATGATGAACGTGTTGCATTTGTAAAATTTTGTTCTTGTCTTATTTTACAGAGGGAGCCACAATAGTGTGGTGTGTATAGTGACTGTTAGGGGGGGACCATAGTAGTGTAGTGTATATAGTGACTGGTAATTTCTGTATGTTCCGGGTTATAAATCCTGGCAGGGGAAAGAGATATTTTCTCCTACACCTCCAGACTGGCTCTGGGGACCACCCATCCTTCTGTTCCATTGGGTGTTGGGGTTCTCTATTGGGAGTAAAGTGGCTGGCTCGTGTCGTGATGTTGATGAATTAACTTCCGTCTAGCACCAGGGTTGAGAATGAGTGGTTCCATTGCCTTTGCTCCCCCTATATGCCCTCCTAGCATCTACAGAGGCAACTTTACCTGTACCTGCATCTATTTGTAATGTCAGTCATAGAATTGTGTGTTGCAGGTAGCATATGGCTGCCTTCAGACATCCAGTATTGTGATTATTGTTTCGGCCCTCAGCATGAGTACAGATATGATTGAAAAGTTGCCTGCCATTTGTAGCATGATATATGGCATATGGACATAATTGTGCTGTCAGAACTTACATTTACAGTGGAATGTAAAATAGTTTAGATGTTGCTAGGATAATATTCACTGCTGATGTGAATAATTTTGAAGATAGCAGCCTAGAAACTATACCTCCTGCTAGTACATAAAATATGTATGTTCCAGTCCATGTTCGGATGTTTAAGTTTGCATTATGATTATTCTTGTGCACTAATTAAGCATGTGCTTATTACATCATCTGTTCCTACAGGACTAAAGCTGAGTAATGTTCATGCATGTAATTGTGTATGTTGCATTGTGAGACAAATGTTGAGAGGGTTAAAAACAATTACTTCATGAAGCGTCTTTCATAGGATTTGTGTTATTTTATGATTCTTACTGTTATATTTTATGCTACATAATGGCTGTGTTACTTGTCATATTGTCCTCACACTAATTGAATGTAACCTTCAAATACTATGTTTGTTTTCTTGACTTGTGCATTGTACTGTGTATTCAAACACAACAAGAACATGTTACCAAAACTGGATCTGTTTCCATCATCAAGTGACAGGTTGAGGAGGCATCTGCTGAACTGGGTCTGACAGAGGGAGCTGTCGGATACTGGTTCAGTGATTGAGACAGCTCCGTCTGTCAGACCCAAACACATACGCCTCCCCACCTTTTCACCCAAGGATATGAACGGTTCCAGTGTCTGAAATTTTGTTGTTTTTTTAATATGAGATGGTAGAGAAGTGCAGGGCCCTACTGCAGGAACTCGATGTATGCAATATTTGCGTCAAAAAACAATTCCCATCAAAACGGATGTGCCTGTAAACGTCAGTGTCCCTCTTTTTCTCTTGATGTTGCTTCAGACTAAAATGAATGTGGCAAGTAGCAACATCACAAAAAGCAGGTTGCTGTGAAATGTAATGTGGCTGTACATGGAAACCCATCACGTTTTCTTCTTTAACCCGTGTTGCTCTTAACATTGCTGTCATAAGGAAATACAGTTTAATGCAGAGTGACTGTCCCCTGCCTTGTTGTGCGTTAGTTCACTGCGTGTAAGTGAAAGTGCAGTTTTCAGACCGTCATGTGAGGAGTGCCAGTAGTCTTTTAAGTGTGATGTGCCATATGTTCTGAACCTCCTCAAAGTGAATGTAACTTTCCTCATACATGTAGGTAATCTTAGGTCTTCTTAACCTGAAGTTGACACTTGACGCTCGTACTGCAGGAAGTATCGCAGACCGAATGTTTTCTGTTACAAGCATGCAAGTGACGTGCCTCTTCTGAGTGTTGTGGTTCACAGTTTGACAGTTGAGGTCAGGCTTATAGTGATTTTGCTGAGGATTCAAGTCCTCTGGGTTGCGACACGGTGACACTCACGCCATGACACAATGCCACACCCAGAGGCCTTAAAGAGATTCAGTTCACAATGTGTTCAGCAGTGTGCCAGGGCTCAGGCAGTTTTGTTGTCAACCTGGTTCAGTCACAGGCCATTCCATGTGGTGTTTGTGGTGGACAAAGTGGCAATGGAGTAGGTCATGAGAAGAATGAGAATTAATTATATCTGCATTTTATGTATTAAGTACATATGTACATTTGTTTTTCAGTTGTTGGAACAATTCAGAAGTGAAAACCAGAGGTTAAAGGATGAAAATGGTGCCTTGATCAGAGTCATAAGCAAGCTGTCCAAATGATGCAGCAGAACACCTTTACTAGCCAACATGTTTGTATATAGTACTGTAATTTATTATTATTAATTATAATTATTGATTATTATTTAAGTATAAAGCAGTGATTTGTCTCTATGTCTCAGCAGTATTGCTATAGTCATTTGCACAATATTGGTGTCATTGTATCTCTGTGTAAGAATGTTGAGATGGTTTCACATGTACATGACTGTCATAGTTTGTTATCCAGAACATGACAGTGTGCATAATGGAGGGGAGGAAGTATGCATAGGTTCTTGTAAGATTGTCACGTGTGTTGACGACAGGGTTATGTAATCTGATCGAATTTGTGTAAATAGTTTTACGTAAGTTAGTAATAGCCAAGAATGTATTCAAACAACCAAAATCAGTCCCAGCAACATTCATATTACACCGGCATCACATAACACAGCAGATTGAATGGCAAAATTTTACATGGGTTAGATGAAAATTAATTTAAGGTACCTTCTGTTTGGTTGCTCTTCTTTGTTTTATAGTTTTAGTGAATGGAGTATTTTGTACACTTTGGTGGTGTTATAGAGTAGAACAATTTTTAAAAAAAATTATAGGAGATTCATGTTGCATAATTGACATGAACCTGCCTGGGTGGGTGCATTTTGATGGATTTGAAATTGCACATTCATGTCTCATCTTACGTCTTTATTTAAAGAATGATTTTGGTTGTATGTAGCAATTGTGGGTCTAAGCAGAATTTCTGTTTCAGATTACCTTTCTAGTCCCATGTCCTTAGAAATTATAAGTGTTAGACATAAACTTCTGAAGCAGATGGTTTGGTTTCATAAATACAAAGGAGGTTAAAATGTACAATAAATAGACAACGGCAGGTAGCAGTGTTTATTGACTAATATAGGCTATATAACAACTGTGTACCATTAATACAAATGTTTTAGAATATCAAAGCAGGAGACAGTTTTTTTGGTGCTTACTGTTCCAAAACGGTAGTAATGTAGCTTCACAACAGCACTGCAGTGACCACACCAACTGTCCATATCTGCTGCTTGGTACAGAGTAGAACAACATAATATAATGAGATATGGTGCTTTGCCCTTCATTTGAAAGTAGAGGTATGACACAAAGGCAGTGAGAATCATTTCCTGGAAGATAAATTGTCTCTCTATGCGTGCGTGCGTGTGTGTGTGTGCGTGCGTGCGTGTTTTGCATTTTTCATCCTAAATCTGGTTGTTGGAGTAAGCGGAAGTGTACATATATTTATATGAGCAAATCAGGTCAAAGGAGTGTGATCCCCTGTTGAGTGTGTATGGCCAAATTGTCTGGATGTTACAATGTGTAAAGGTTTTCTAGATATAAATTATTTTTTTCTTGCAATAATAAGTGCCTTTTGCTTTTAATCTGTGTTTGAGAGATCATTGTAAAACAAATTTTATACATCACATGACATTTTAAAAATAAAAAGAGACTTAAATGAAGAGTTAGTTTTGTGAATGAGAAGTTTTGTTAATGACTGATGTACTGAAGACTGGGAATTTTATTCATGGCCTGAGGTATGTTGAGTAGTGATGATAAATTAATTGTTCAGTATATCTGATTATATAGTCTGTTCAGTAGATGTTCTCTGTTTCCTGGCAACAGGGTGCCTGTGTGTGCCATCTGTGCCTGATTACTGGTGTGCAAAGACATGTCTTCATGTAAATCAATCATTCTGACAGAAGGGCCTAATATATCCATACGTATTCTACATAAAAAAAAAAAAGCTTCATTTTTGTCTAGTATCACTCTCATTACATAACCACAGATCATACATACAGATATCAATTGCCATTTTGCTGTAAAAACATGTTTGTGGCATCACACACATACACACACACTTGTCTGTCATTCTGTGGCTGATGGTGCTCCGGTAGCTTGGCGCACCTGTGGCCACTTGCTGTACATGACAAAATATATACATGGTCTTACGTTTCAGTTTTAGAGTCTCTGTTTATAAATACAGATATTTCATAGCTCAACAAACTCACTGTTACTTTCCACCTTCCAAGCACACTTCTACTTTATTTTAAGAAATTCAGTTTAAGAGCATAGCCCAAGTTTCAATATTTGCTGAACCCCTTCTTGCTGGAATTAAATTCCCAGCATGCTCTGAAGTGATGGTTATTGAAATGGCTGCTTTATCCTTCGCATGTTCTTGGGCCATGATTATAGGCAGCTTAGCTCTTTGAATGCCCACCGTGTGCCAACTGTGACCGATTTTCGGCACAAAATATGAAAGGGTTAATAATGTTACGCAGGTTGTAGTAGCATCTTCCCCAAAGGTGCAAATGTCGAATGAGGTGTGGTTATATTGGGATAATTACTATTATTGTTGTTATTATTATTATGGATTATTATGTGGTAATACAAACCAAACACCAATAAATTTACTGATTTAACTCAAGTACTTATTATTTAAGTGAGATGCTTCATGACCAGAACACTCACAACATGCGTACAGACATTTTCCCTTCACACAATGTTCAAAGCAACATGGATCATCATTGGTGAAACTTTAAAGTAACAGCTGCAGCTGTGAGCTCCTTCAGCAACTTGTGTAATTATGCAACCACTGTACTGATACTGCTAATACACAAATGTCAGTACAAACAACAAAATATCCAGTATACTGAAAATTGTGTTAATTCACACTGTACCTCTCTCAGCAAAATGGATGTAGTGTAATAGACTTTAATATTATAAAAGATATTAGTATAATAATATCAAAACTCAAAATATAAACAAATGGCATGGTAGAAAAAAATATTTGTTGGAACACAAGTGCAGTCTGATTATGATGTAATGAATGCAGCAACATAGTAAGTATTTTTTGCCTGGTCCTTCAATTTTTGACCAGGAAGCAGTTTCTTGGTTATCAGGTGGTAGTTTTTAAAGCATTTCTGTGACAAGTAATGGTGCTGGGATAAAACAGTGTAAGCAGATTACCTTGGAAGAAAAGTACAAAATTTTAAAAGTAGACAAAGATTTTTAAAAAAGTGCAAACACTGCCAAAATGAGTGAATCAGACTAGTGACTACAAAATCTCACAGAGTGCTACTTTCAACTCATTCTCACGAAAACAAATCCCATCAGTATGGATTTAAAAATGCTGCTATTTACAAGAAAGACTTCACTGTTAGATGTACTGTTTCATGAAAGGAGTACACAGAGTCTTCATTAGTTGCTGGCTGATGAATTACCATATGTACCCAAATGCAGTCTAAGACGACCCCACAAGAGTAAAACGTCTGCTAAGAAGAAATATTTTACTATTTCATACACTTATTACATAAAGCTTGTCAGATTCTATCTTCCTTTACCAATCAGTGTCACTGTCACCATTTTCTTTGTCATTCCTCAACATATCATCAGTCCCATCCACTGCACTGTATATACAGCACTCCTTACAACCTGACACAATCAATTCTGGTGAGATGTGCTGCTATGATCCACATCAACTAAATATAACATTTAATAGTTTATAAACTTAGTACAACCCATAAAGATTCACAGTTTTCTCCACAGATGATGTTAGAGGTGTTAAGAATTTAAATACATGTGTTCTGCTTTGTGTTATGTCGGTGGTCAGATCAGTCTTAGTTCATGGCTCTTTTTATGATTTTTAATTTGTGAATTGGTCCAGGTTTTAATTTTTGAGTCTTGTAGTTAATTATTCAGTAGCCATTTTCCTCTTACTGCCCTTGCACTAGATCTGTTCAGAGGTGCATATCGTGCGTGACAAGTTGCTATTTCTATGGTGCCCAGTGATTGACAATAACCTAAGAGGTGCAAATATATTAGGTGCTTCTTTGCCTGAAAACGCAAAACAGAACTGGCTTCTGAAACGTCATGCATGCATCTTTAAAAAATCAGACAGGACAAAGACCCATAAAAGACGAATGTGTCAGGCAACTTCAGTCATGCAATGTTCTCTCTTTTGGATTTCTTTACCGTTGAAGATGGGACTGGACTGATAGGTCATCCTGAAACGCCAGAAAGAACACACCACTCTAAGCCGTGTAATATCTCAGAAGAGTGGAGATCTCACATGATTTGGCAATGCAAACCTTGGTTTGGCTGTGAATGGTCCAGTTTTGAGCAATCCGGTTTGGCACTTCGTACAAGAATTAAGACGTCACAAATTTGAGCCCAAATTTAAGGGGAAACCTCATCCTGCATTTAAGTAAATATGGTATATAAAGGTAAAGGTCATCCCAGAACAGGCCACAAAGGCCTGGGGGGGGAGTTGAGGTATAGTTCTACTCTTTCTTTAACCTCAGCACTAGATGGGGGTCGGTGGTCAATGCTATACCCAGCCATGCAAATACAGTATATAGCACATCAGTTGGTAAATATGGTATACACCAATCAATATTTTTTTTTTGTAACAGATGAGCTGAATAATCTTCGAATATTTACTGACTGAACCACATCTTCATGTATCATAATCTTTAACATGTCATACAATTGTAATTATCTGTCTTAATTTTTGATGTTTCCAGCTCACCCATTTGTCAGTATGAACTGCCCTTGAAATCAATGCAGCATCGTAACATGACAATTAGGATCTTTCAACAGGTGTTCACAGGTACATTAGATATAAGAACGCATCCAGAAAAAGCACAACTACTGTAACTTATCTAAATACATACATATTGTACACTATATTAATTTCATCACAACATTTATTTTGATAGTTTACTTAAAGGCCATTGTTTAAAAGTTCTGTAGTGGCTGTGGGAACGTGCTCCACAAGCCCTGCCATCAGTCACGATCCTGAAAATATCAGAAGACATGCTTCTTCGCAAGACATCTGACAGTGCACATAGTTTTGTGAAGGGTTTTACAGTAACCTGACAGAATTACTTCGAATGCAGAAAAACTATGTCACATGACTAAATTAAATTAAACTATGTCTTCATATATAATGTGCTTAAAAACTGGCTTGTACAGGGTTTTCCATTTACTGTTGAACTGTGCGTGAAAGCTTTGTTACTTCAAAGCTTACATGCACTAGGACATCCCATGACAGCTGTAGCGCTCAAGGCAGCCAACGTTTGAGAAATTCACTGGAAGGTAAATAGCGGGTCATCAAATGATGTGGCTATAAATCCATAATTTGATGCTATTATGTACACAGACTGCAGAATGTGTCACTGCATGGCAGCATGTGGTACATGGCCCATCTTGTAGTCATATAAAGACAAACTGAAGGTCAGAAATAATGATGATAAATCAATTTCTGTGGTTTATTTATTGTCCATCCCTTGTTTAAACAAGCTTTTTTCTCACTCAAATTCCTGTATTC
>Ga0123352_10011420_pt1 | contig 13997 bp, 11 predicted proteins | sample TergutLab28metaG_FD_89700 | JGI IMG/M metagenome (GOLD analysis project Ga0123352, IMG submission 89700) | Labiotermes labralis P1 segment gut microbial communities from Petit-Saut dam, French Guiana - Lab288 P1 | ecosystem: Host-associated > Arthropoda: Insects > Digestive system > Gut ...
CCAATCCAGTCCATATACCCACATCCCACCTCCTGGAGATCCATCCTAATATTATCCACCCATCTACGCCTAGGTCTCCCCAGTGGTCTCTTTCCCTCCGGTTTCCCCACCAAGACCCTATGAAGAAATAACAATCATTAAACACGAGGTTAGTTAATAACTGATGAGACATAAGCTCATATCTTCTTTGGCGCTGCATTAGCTTTTCAGTTGGCACATCGTCCTTAATTCGGGTAATTAGGGCGGTTGAGTGTTTTGCGTATGTGAAAATCTTTTTAGCGAAGTTTAGACGGACTTAATGTTTAGTCGATTGAACTTCAATAATAGGACTTATCAGGAAAGTGACCAGCATTGTTGTTTTCCTGTTATTATATGGTTACAGTACGAATATAGGCGGACTGGTGGCTATTTCTGGGACGTATCTACTTCATTTGTCGACGGACGGATCAGCCATGTATACTGAGATGCATTTTTATGGGTTCTCTCACACTCTTCGAACAGTAGCCATTGTGGCACCCTGTCATGGGTCGTGATTTCCTGTACATCGCCTCATCTGATTTCAACCAAAAAGAAACTCTCCGGTAATAACAAACCGAAGGTTGGACTTCTACACTGGTGACGATTGTGGTTCATTTACTGCAGTTCACACAGCCTGGCTCGTGGCGTTTCTGACCTTTATCGAGCTTCTTTGTGCATTAGGCTGTTTTAGAATGTTGTATGTACTGTTGAGTTCACGTTAGTTTCAGTTCGATTTAGTAGGGTAGAGTAAAGTTGTCCCTATTCAACCGTGAAAACATACAGGGGGGAATAGAGGTATAACTCGGTTCCCTCTCAACCTTGGCATTATATGGTGGTGAATCGTAAGCTTCACGCTCCGGCCGATTTACCCCAGGGGAGAACCCCCGTGCCCACTGAAAAGGAGGCTGGGTGAGTTCCAGAGACGATAAGGACTTTTGGAAGGTTTTGAGTGTTGAATCTGGAGGAGTATAGGAGCAAGCAAACGTACGCTCTACGTACGGTACCGTCACAAAATGGCGTGACTGCACTTCCTGCGAGTCACGTGTAAAGAAGCTTTGTTTTTATAGCTACAGTGTCATACTACTTTGTTCTTTTCAAGTCTACTCATTAACAGCCTTCAGCAGTTGATACGGGATCGTTAAGTAGATTACATACCGAACCACTCTCAGTGTCGAAGCGTTGTCGCAATCAGAAACACCAGACCACCTTACTTTTGTAGTACACGTCAATCAGCCAGCGGGGGGATTCGGGGTCAAGCCGACCCTCAGGTCGCGACCTCAAAACGGGCGTTGCTTCAGCTCCAGAACCCAAGTTCTCTTTAATACAGAATAAAAAAATACCTGCCGACCTCTGCCCGAACTATCCCATACTCTCTTCAAGCCATTTGCCCATTTGTTACGGACTCCGTAAGTGAAAGACAAGATAATACTTCAGTTTGGGTTGTACGTTATTTTTATGTTGTTATCATGACCGCCCTTTGACATCCTAAACACTTAAAATGCAATATTTTTTACTTACTTTTTTTGGAGATGGGCATTTATTAAAACAGGTAAATTAATATGAGATGATTTATTTTTATGTACAGTGTGTTATTCATCATACTGTCCGAACGTACGTATGTCCTTTAAGGCCTATACGGGTGTACATTGCACACCGGTGAGATAGTGTTAGCAGTATTGGAAGGATTTCCTTTGTACGTTATTATACGTGGTGCGGAGCATTCCGCCATAGCGAGTGTAAACGAACTGAAAATCGTTGTGGATGTGTTACCTGAGTGCCAAATATTACGACCGGTTTTAAAGAAAATTATTTAAAATTTCATAATTTTTTTTTTTTTGCAAAGAGAAAATTATTGTGAGCCGTATTCCTATATTTGGTTATTCATGACGTGGTGAGCCTGGAATAGTACAGCCCAGTTTTGTAAACACTGAGTGCTGTGCTTCGTTGTGTGATGATTATTTCTCATCCATATATCGCTGGACCAAATTTGGTTTGAGGTACTGACATTGTAGTTTGCACGCATCGGACATATTGTACCTGTGTTGAAACGGTTTGGTTCTAAGTATATTTTTGTCTTCCTCTCTGCTCTCCGCAATACGTAGATTAAATATATGAAGCTGTAATTGTGCCTTTTGTTTTATTTGGCTATGAAACTAGTTTTCCCAAATTTAGGGGAGAACTTAAGGCTGAGGATGATATTTGGGTCTCAGAAGAAGAAAGTAAGAGGAAACTGCACAGTTAGGAGCTTCGTGATCTGTACGCCTTAAAAAATATTATCCGGGTGATCAAGAATATTGAGATGGGCATTTGGCACGTATGGGGAAGAGGAGAGGTGCGTGTAGGGTTTTGGTGGGAGAGCTGGAGGGAAAGAGGCCACTTGAAAGACTTAAGCGTAGATAGGAGGTTAATATTAACCTTTTGACGCCTAATGTCAACTATAGTGGTCGTCCCGCACCGCTAACCTCTAAAGTTGCATTTTATATATTTATTCAACAAATATAGGTACTAAATATTTTAAACATGCTATATACTCTCCGTTTCTTTCTCTTCAAAATGCAGTTTGTTTCATAATTCTAACTTATTTGGTTCCTGTATTATTCACATTTTATATACAGGATGTGCTAAAATTTAAAAAATAATTCCGACGCCAAAAGGTTAAAATGGATCTGTGTGAAATAAGATGGAATTGATCTGGCTGAGGGTAGGGACAAGCAACGAGCTGTTTGGAACGTGGTGTTGAATTTTAGGATCCTATAAAATGCGGGGATTTTCTTGACTAGCTGAGGAACGGTGAGCTTTTCAAGGACGCTACCTCATGGAGTTAGCGAGCTAGTTAGATGGGTTTTAAATGCCCTCAGTGTTGATTATGGCTGCGAGAAAGAAAGCATCGGATGAGAGTTTTTAAGCTTCCGCAGCCTGCAGTTGAGGTCTCTCTTCTTGTGGCATGTAGCACCGCCTCGCCTCACTGGCCGATTGCCCGACGTTTCAAGACAGCGTGATGGTCTCATCTCCTAGATTCGAAACGTCCATGGATGTTTCGACTCTTGAACATGAGATGATTATATGATGTTACATGTTGAGATTGTTAACGAAAGACGATGGAGGAGGTGAGAAGACTGACTCTAGGCTGCTCGCTTCATCGGAAACCTTAAGTGCTTTTGTAAGCTAGGTCTATAAAATTGTCACGGTTTTGCTTCTTCAGTTTTCCAAGAAGTGAGAGGACACGAATAAGTGTAATTTTCATTAAAAATAATATATTTTCTGCAATAAAATTAATGTATATCTACAGTGGTACTGGGCAGTAATCGGGCATTATGGGGCCGAACGGGTTTGGGCACTCTTTGTCGCACGGTATTCAAAAGGAACTCTCGGTGCTATGGAATTAACGTTTTATGCGTGTTCACTGGTTTTAGTCAACGTTTTCTTTCGAAGTTAGCTTGTGAGGTAATGTGTAACTTTCACGGTGCATATGAATGGTAATGTCCGGGTGGAGTTCGGTAATGCTGCCATCAGACAGGGTCGTACCAACACTTCGTACAATTTATTGACCCCATCTTTCACGATTAAAACGTTTTTTAATAGAACGCTTAATATGCCTGTACGGGGTGTAGTGGTCCCAGACTGGAATCGAGAAATCATATACTCCTGTTCTGTAGATGTTGAGAATAGAATGTTGCGGTTGTATAGGTGTGATGAAGGAGGTGGACATAAAGGATGGTGAAGACATCTGATTAGTTGGAGGTGAACTGGAGAAAGAGTACCTGGAAGGAGAAGTCCAGTGACAGGAAAATTATCTGAAGAAAGGGGACTGCAATGATGAAAAGTAGCAGGAATCGGCCTTCTCATGTATGTGTAAAAACCTAAAGATGAGATGATAGGTCTGCTTGCAAATGGAAAGGATTGAAGTCGTTAATCGGCGTGAATTACGAGATTTCACTGGCGAACACAATAACAGAAACATATCCGTTTCTAGTCGCGTTGAAAGCGAGAACACAAGTAGAACTACCTTGTATTTAAGTTCATGCTATGCAGGTATGTGGGTCGTGAAGGTTATGCTTCACGTATTTTTACACTGGCTTCTAGGTCCGTAGCGTCCGTTTCATTGGACCTCAGACCTTTGGAAACTTTGCGGTATCTACTGACGGACACTTCATGATAGCAGTTTAAACTGTGTCGGAATTTACAGACCTAATTAGTTCGTCTGTCTCATAGAAGCCATATGCGAGGCTGCGGAAGAATTACAGGCCAACATGTATCTTCCGCAACGTGAAACACAACATGACCCGGGCACAGGCCCCGGCTTTCATCGCAGACCCGTCCATATGGAATTTTTGATGGACAAAGTGGCGCTGGGGCAGGTTTCTCTTCGAGTATTTCTTTTTTCCCTGTCACTGTCATTCAGTCGTTGCTCCATTCTCATGCATTCACCTGTCACCGACGCTGTGTAATCTCAACAACGTCGTTAAATAACGCACTGAAAAATATAAGGTTTCTAGTCATAGTTATCTGTGTGAATGGGGCAGTGTTCTTAGCTGCGGGATGCAGACACCCAATTATGCTTCAAGATATCAACAAAAGATTAATAAGACGAAAGAGCAAAGATATATCTAAGTGAATTTAAAAACCACAGAGGAAAGCAAATTCACGAGAAATCCTTTTGGAAATGCGTGCATGTGTATGTTCCGTTTGAAAACGCTTTTACGCACTCGTGTTATTTGTTATATTTTTTTTCGAATTGAGTTGTGGAAACTAAGGAACCATCTGTACTATATCGCTCTGTAATTAATACGTTATTTTCGCCCCTGGACTCATGAGGGTCCGTGCGAAGTGTTTCTCGATCTTGTGCAAACAGATGATATAAAATTCTGATTGACGTGCTCACGTCTCGAATTCAGAGCGTTTTTACTGAGGTGCTGTAACGGATGTCGCCTGTGGAGATCTGAAATATTATGATCGTTGTGGGTGGTCTCGTTTGATGGCTGATTGAAATAATAAGGCTCTGATGTATGTGACGTGTGAATGAATTAACCTCCGTTTCTTTTTCTTCAGCTCTTCCATTACCATACACTTAATACACGTACAGTTAGACGGGCAACGGATAGTTCAGTAAGTAAACCGAAAAGTTACGGAAGAATACCAGGATGTGTCAGAAGACTGTCTGGCCGAAACGGAGGTGGGAATAGACAGTAGGAGAGCCGAAACTGGTGTTTGACACTGGTTACTGCTGCTTGTACACAGAAAGAAGAGAAAACTGTTTGGCCTGAGAATATATCGTCTCGAAAACTGCTGCATTACAACAGTTACACGCGAGTAGCGCAAATTCGAATTGTGTGTGTCGTCGTTTTGGCTCCTGTTTCATTCGATTAAACATTATTTTGTGGAAATAGAACTCTGAAACACAATTCATATTTTGTATACGCCGTGTATTTGGCAGTCAGCAAAAGTCGACTGTAAATAAGACAAGGGTACACAAATTCCGGGCTACTAAATTTTATATGGTTGTTTCTGATGTTTGTGGGTCCTTAGTTCGTGCCTTGCTTCATGCTACCCTTCGGACGCCTAAAATTTTGAGATGGTACCTTGATCTTTGGAATGCGCCCCTGAATTAAGATTTATGAAATAATTTTAGGTAAATGTAACGTTTTATAAAATCATTTTTTGAATAAAAGACGATTTAATTGGTATTCTGTGAAATTTTAAAATATAGGCGACGTAAGAAGGAATACGTACGTTGATCGTTGAGTAAGAAATGAGAAATGCAGTAACCTGAGACTGAATGCAGGTGTTTTGAAATTAAGAACTTGGAAAGAATCTTAGAAAGGAGGATAATCCTTATGTTTCGAGGTCTCAACACGTGCTGTTAACGCAATCTCTGTATATATGTTTGAACAGGTCCTTAGGGCTTCATGGGGTTGAGGCTCCCAGGATTTCTCGACTGTCGGCCCATGAAGGTGGTAAGGTTGTAAGCCCTGCGCACCGGCCGCCTTTAATCCCCATGAGATATCCCTGGTACTCATTTCTCTTACAGGCTGAGTCGACCCCAGCGCCATAGTGCGGCCGGAAGTGTTAAGTCAATGAAAAACTCCAATGACCCCATCGGGAATCGAATCCGAATCCTTTCGGCTTGTAGCGCAGTGCCTCAACCAACTGCCATTTGGATGTTTGGGAATGAAAAAATGGAGGGAAATTTTTGTGTAAAACATGGCCGAGCGTAAATGAGAATTTATTTTTTCTAATCCGCGGCTGTGTAGATATTCATATGTTTAAAAAATAGACACTTGTGAATGCGGTAATTAACCATCGGGTTCCATAAAATGCGGGGAATTTCTTGACTAGCTGAAAACCGGTTATCTTCTCAAGAAGGACTCTGCTGCATGGAGTAAGTAAGTAATATTTGTTTTAGAACTGTATACTAGATTTTATGTTAATTCGGTACTTACGGAGGTGTGTGTAAGGACGGGACCGGACATACCAGTTGTGTGTTTTTTTACTTGCAGAATGAGTTTAAACATCTAAAAATACTGAAAGAGGCCTTGTAGAAAATCGCCAGTTGCGGTTTGTGTGCACTGTCCTCTTGAGAAACAGGTTGCGACATTCCCCTCGTCTCCCCGCCCTATGCGGATCTGGGTCCATCGCCGTTTTTGCATGTTTCCGCGTTTTAAACTTAATACTGAACAAGATGAATCCGGTCCACAACCTCAAGCCCTGTCTCTTTAAAATTCGTTTTAATATTATCATGCCCTCTGCGTCGACGTTTTCCAAGTAACTTCGTTCCTTAATATCTTCCAGATTAAATTTTGTGTGCGTTTCTCTTGCGATTCACCGTTACAATGTGATTTCAGTGTGAGTTATCATAGTCCTCCCAATCGTTATGGTAGCTGTCTGGAATATCCGCCAAAATAAAAGCGTGGGACGAAAATTTATAGCGATCCTTGTACTGTGTGAGTAACTCGAGACACGCACCGTCGTTCATAAAACGTTCTTCCGTTTCTGTGTAGTCTGTTGACTTAAGATTTGAGTCTCCGACCGCGTCAGCAGTACCGTAGTTCAACTTTTTGTGTCGTGCCGCCCGCGCATGCTGTTCTTTACGGCATTGGTGGACCATGTGGCGTTATAGCAGCCCGTTTGTGTAGTAAACCTGCAGTTCTTCTTGTTCTGGAGTTCTATCGGATTTGTTTAAAATTATATCTTTGTGTGTTACTTAACGACCCTGTCACTTGCTAGGATTGTGCGGTATCCGTGATGAATGAATGTGGTGGAATTGTACTTAGAAAATGGAAGTACTCGGAGAAAACCTGTCCCATTGCCACCTTGCCTACCGAAAATTTCATGCGGATTGGCCTGGGATGGAATCCGGATCTACGAGGTGAGCGGCCGGCATCTAACCGTCTGAGCCACGGTACTTACTTACTTACTTACTTACTTACTTACTCCATGGTGCAGAGTCCTACTTGAGAAGCTAACTGGTTTGCAGCTAGTCAAGAAATTCCCCGCATTCTATGGAACCCGAAGGTACGGCCTAATTACATTAGCAGTCTGAGTATTGATCCCTCATTGACAGTGCCGAAGGCAAAATAGACCTTAATTAACATTTTATATTATTATTATTATTATTATTGGCGCAATAGCCCCCGGTGGGCCAGGGCCTCCTCATTCACGAGGTTTCTAGATCACACACAACGACGCACCACATTCGGTAGGATTCCTCTGGACGAGTGATCAGCTCGTCGCAGAGACCTCTACCTATCAACACACAACATTCACAACAGACATCCATGCCCCTGGTGGGATTCGAACCCACAATCTCAGCAGGCGGGAGTTCGCAGACCTAGGCCTTAGACCGCGCGGCCACTGGGATCGGCTCATATTGTTTTACATTTGTTGAATATGTCCCGTTCTAATATCAAGGTATGTTTGTGGACGGAACGGATTTGCATACATGTTCACTGCGATGTCGGAGGTGAGCTGCATTAACTTCACAAAACTGATCGGCGACCTGACGTTTCCCTAGAAACAGTGCATTGCCTCTTTACGTCTCCCCACCCCCCCCCCACACACACACACACACTTTCGCTGTGACAATTCGGCGAAGTTCTTTCGAGGTCCCATTCAAGATGGGACCGATAGTTGTCCTAAAATGTCGGTAATTACCAATCTACTTTGTGTTACATTCCAGAAGAGCGGGATCTCATTTCCTATCTTGTTTGTTATTGTTGGTAGACGGGTGCGTTGCACTGAGCCGGTCCCCTCTCCAAGGAGTACGTATAAGTATGTAAATGATTCATAGTTTCAAAATTAATTCAAAGACCTGAACAGACAGTGTCTAATCTACTGTAGCTGAAGAAGAAACAGTAGTCAAACCAACTGACACATTTTCATAGAATTCGATGTCTTTGTCCCAACTCTCGATGGTGATCTTTTGGAACGAACTGCTTCTGTTTGCCCCTGTCTCCGTCCTACACTGCTTTTTTCCCCGCTGGTCGGATTTGCATGACAAAATGTCCGTTATGCCGTTTGGGGTATGCACGTATTGAAATTGTGACGTTCCGTTAACAATGCCGGTATGACATCACAAATATGTCAGGAGGAAGCAGTACTAGTGTCATTAGTGCAAGGGTGGCCGAACTTTTATGGAAAGGGCCACAACAGTTACTGTAGGATGATTCGCGGGCCGCACGTGCAAAAATACACACGCGCGCACGCACACACACACATATATATATATATATGTGTATATATATATATATATATATATATATATATATATACATACACACATGATTTTTGTATATTTATAGTATATAAGTTACATAAGTGACAAACGTGTCTGCGGGCCGCATAACACAACTTGGCAGGGCGCGGGTAGGACACCCCTGATGCAGTGGTTAGCGTATCCTGTTAGCCTAGTAGAAAGAGGTCCAAGGGGGTTATCTCGGCCGTCGCTTCAATTTTAAAAGTAAAAATATAAATGGTCAGTGTATTAGCCATTTACCTAATGATGGCAGCAGGGACAACTCTGAAAATGTTGCCTATATCGCGTATGCTCCAGACAAAGGGCCGTGTCCAATGTCAGGTTGGTATAAAGTGGTCTCATCCTCTTGCAGTGTTCCGACTACAATTTTGTTTGCGTTTTTAATCGAAGGATTGCGTGCTGCATGTCCTTCCTACCACACCATCGGTATAACCACCTCCGTAATGTTAATGTTGCTCTTTATTAGGTTCACGTGTCCACCGACCTTTTCCCAAAGTTCCTGCTGTCTTTCCTTCCTTCACCGTGTGTTACCACGTTTCACACCCGTGGCAGATGATAACGTGTTTTTAAAAACAAAGATTACAACATCCACCAGCTTCCATGTTTGCATAACAGCGTGCTTCTGCAGCGTCATATTCTTCAGTGTATGTCGTTCGTCGAAAAAGTGTAGCTGAAGAGTTGATCGTGATAGAGTGGTCTGGTCGTTGACAGCGCCGTTGTGCTCGTGTTTGACCATCTATCTCTATGAGCAAGTGAATCAGGCGGTGTCTCTGGTATCTCCTATGTCGTCCCCTTCTGGTTGACAGTTGAGATGATGAAACGAAGGACAAATAGTGACATGTCTGCTTTATCATCTTCTTCGTCGTGGTAGTTACAATCACATGTGTGTGATATGTAGGTAGACAGGTAAACAGGTAAGGAGGACAGAGGAGGGAGTGGTGTTTGGATCTGCATCCATCTTCTCATCACTTAAATTTTGGTGTCAAGCCGTCCGTATTATTACTACTACCATCGACGATATTACTGACATTAAATATGTTGGTCCTCGTGTTCAGACGAAATGTAATAAGTACTGTATGTATTAATCGCCGTGTTACATGCTGGGTTACGTTGTACCTAACATACGTTCAAAATTGCCGTTTCTTCAATACTGTTTCTGTACAGTATATTCACATTATTATTATTATTATTATTATTATCGGTTGTAGTATAGCAGCAGCAATAGTAGTATTGGTAGTGATGGTGGTGGTGATCGTAGTAATAACAGTAGCAGTAGTATTTATTGTTTTTATTGGCTTTAGTATGGCACTTCATCAGGAATTCATCTGTTTGAAATCTAAAAATTACTGCTATTAATTTTGACAATGGTAACATTGCATGGTATGTATTAACTTACTGCTGGGAGTGACACAGTGGACGGTCCGGGGTTCCAAACCCGGTAAAGACGAGAATTTCCTGATCCGTCCTGATTGGCCTCGAGGCCGTCCAGCTTCCTGTACAATGGGTAGGGGGGGGGGTATGTTTCCTCGGAGTATGGCGTCCGGGGACGGGGGGTAGAGCGGCCAGGGAGTGGCATTGACCACCCACCCCCATATAGCACTGAGGTTGGGTATGGATAGAACTACATTTGCCTTGCCTCAGTGCCTACTTGACATGTCACGTTATAACCTTTACCTTTACCCCACGGTTTGATACATGGATGTTATTCCTTAGGCTTATAACTAGGATTAACAGTTGAATGGTTGGGCGTAACTGCTTAGAATTATTACGAGGAATAGTGGTGTCTGATACTACGACAGTACTTACTGGACATATTATTAGCAGTCACACAGACTTGATTCTAGGGTACCACTTGGCATGCTCACACCTGTTGTTGGGAACAGCGAACAGTGTGAAACTGAAATGTTGCTCCGTAGGCACAGTTGGGTGTCAGGAAATCATCCTCATACTTGTTGCTGGGAATAGCGCCCTACATGTTGCATTTGAAACTGTGCAAAGCACCGAGACAGAAATGAAGAATAAATTCTGTAACAACAGCGGCACTAGGCATATAAACTACTGCGTTATTTGGTAGTGAATGATGGAGAACGGATATGCTAGATTAATTGAAATGTTTTGTTTAAAGTCGCGCGTGCGTCATAGTCTGAACGCACTGAAGGTGCATACAGAAGTCACCATTATAGTTTGCTAATACCATTGCGCAGAAACGCCTAACGGAGTTTATTGCATTTTGGGAATAATGGTGCACATGTATTGTTTTCTGAAGCGTAAGTTGATATTTTAACCTAGCTTAACACAACTTCAGGATGTGTACATGATATTTAAAGGCGAAGCTACCCTTTATGTACGAAAACTGACTTGAACTTTATTTACAGATTCAATATGTACTGCGCAGTGTACCTAATCTGCCTTGATTGTAAAAACTAGTGCGTTAATTTTGTTTGTTCTTAGATTCATAAAAATCGCAGAAAGACGCGAATAATTTTGAATATCAAACTTGGTGGAACATAAGTAACCACTGAGCTCTAAAGGGTTAACTAGAATTTCATGGTACACATCAGTTCGGAAGTATTCCTTGAAGAGTTCAGAACTTTGGCGTAGATGAATTGTTTCATATTACAGTTGGTTTTCAGGAAATGTTGGAAGTTAGGCACCGAATTCATCTTTTTGAAGGCCGGTTCCCATGGCGAACTTTGATAACGCGGCAGTAAACCTTGAGTTCCATAAACAACCGGGCCGTTTTTAACTAGTTGAACCTATCCCGAAGGCCTCTGCTTGGTGAGGATTTAGTTGTAGATGTACCTTTGTCACATGGGCGTGCATTCTGTTTCTTATCGACGATCACACATGATTTATGTCCGAAAGGAAAGTGTTGAGAATATATTTAACTGGGGAGGAATTAAATGCGAAGTGTGTGGTACTCATGGCGGTATTGCTGACGAACTGAGTCCCCTGGGGTGTTACACCATGTCGACTGGTAAAGAGTTGTCGGTGTTTCGAGGTATCGTTACTGCTTTCATCTTCAGGATGAAGCAGTTCCAGAACAGCGAAGTTGCTATACCAGTCGGCGCAGGCTTTAACTATGAGGTGCCCCGAGGTGTAAACACGTATACAGGCACAGAAAATACGTGCAACGACAGAACCGCCACGTTTTCCAATACGTAGTAGACATTTAGAAAAAGTTATTCATGGTGTCCTTTTGTCATCTCGTCAGCCTTTGCTGCTGTTAGCCAATTTAAGGTCACTTGTAAGTAAATGTATGTCTGTTCTAACAGGAAACGATTAAATTTACGCTCTCAGTGTTATTTGTGTGTTTTATATGGTTGTTTCAATAAACAACGGTTATTTCCTCATGATCGGCGATTTAGTTCTTCGTGATCGGCTGCTTACGAAACTGGCGGCCTCGGGCGTGGATTCGAAGGTAGTCGTTTGGGTAAGGGAATTGCTTGTAGGTCGTACACAGAGGGTCAGAGTAGGAGGGCAACTATCCAAGGAAGTCAAAGTAATCCCAGGCGTGTCGCAAAGAAGCGTTTTGGGCCCACTGCTGTTTCTAGTGTACGTAAATGATATTTGGAGGAAAATCGACTCGAGTGTTAGACTCTTCGCTGACGAAGTGTAATTTATAGGAAGTACACAAATAATCACGACATAGAAAAGCTGCAGAAGGATCTGGACACCTTGGAGGAGTGGGCAGTAGAAAATTTGGAGAAAATAAATCCCGGCAACAGTAAGGCAGTAAGATTTACTAGAGCTCGGGTTAAAAATCCACTAGGTTACTCCCTTGGTGACCAAAAAATTCCGGAAGCGAGAAATTGTAAATACTTGGGAATAATCTTACGGAGCGACTTAAACTGGGTGGACCAAGTGAATTAGACAGCGCAAAAGCCTGGAAGGCACTTAACTTTGTAATGCGTGTTCTGAAAAATATAAATAGTAATACAAAAATTTAGCCTACACGTCATTGGTACGTCCTATTCTTGAATATGGGGCTGCATGCTCGGATCAATGCAGAGGAGGACAGATACATGCGTTAGACCGAGTACAAACGAAAGCTGCTCAGTTTACTAATCATACGAAGGATTCTGACTGGGAAACCTTGGCTCATAAGCATTGGACGATAGCACGCTTATGGGCATTTCTTAAAGCGTACTCTGGGGAACGGGCTTGGAAAGTTATACGCGACAGGTTGCGAAGGCCTTACTATTTGAGTAGGGTTGATCATGTTCGGAAAATTAGGGACAGGAAGCAAAGAATGGATATCGGGCAGTATTCCTTTGTAAATAGGATCATTAAACACTGGAACCAACTACCTACAGAAGCGTTAGGGGCTCTCCCTTGTAAATCTAAGATTTTTAGAAAGAGTGTAAGGAAAGCAATTATATACGGGGTGAAATGAAAGGAATAGAAGTGTGGTGAAAAGTGTGAAGTGAAATGAGGTGAAGTGTAGTGATGTGATATGAAATGGAGCGGTAGGAATATTTAAATGGGGTTAAGCCAAATGAGAGGGTAGTGAAGTGTAGTTGGGTGAAGTTTAAATGGGAAGAAGTGAAGTGTCGACAAGTGTCGTTGGGTGAAGTGGAGTGAAGGTCTTAGTAACAGGGTGTCTATCATTATTAGAAGATATGGAGATCTTATGAAGTTTTCTGCTTATATGGCTGCTTCGTTTATCACATTCCTTCGTATTCTTTTGGTTCTACTGTGTATCATTGTATATATGGTTGTATGTTTCGTAGGTTTCTGTTTAATAGTTGAATAAAGATAGACCAACTTGATGTCACTTGCCTTATTATTTCATTATTTAATGCTCAGTATGTTTCGAATGTTAGTACATCCATCCTCAGGAGCTTGCGACTTATTTGTTGAGTTATTTCATGGGTTATGTTGCTCTAGTACGATGTGTGTTGGTGTTACCGTGTCGTTTGGCTGGGGTGGTGTGGTATCCGGATGCAGGCTTCAGCCTGCAAGTGACATCAAGTTGGTCTCTCTTTATTCAACAAAATATTTAATTTAAATATTATGAAAACCACTGCATAATTTAATTCCTGAAGAGAGACAGATTTTATAAAGGAGAAAAATGAGGAAGGGGATAGTGAGGAAGTCACTGAATGGTAGAGTATTGACAAAAAGAATATGAGGGAGTGAAAATGTAATTATGATAGTGAGAAGGTCATTGGGAGGGTGGTAATAAGGGTAGAAGGAGCAAAATAGGATGGTGAGAACGAGGAAG
>Ga0123352_10011421_pt1 | contig 13996 bp, 9 predicted proteins | sample TergutLab28metaG_FD_89700 | JGI IMG/M metagenome (GOLD analysis project Ga0123352, IMG submission 89700) | Labiotermes labralis P1 segment gut microbial communities from Petit-Saut dam, French Guiana - Lab288 P1 | ecosystem: Host-associated > Arthropoda: Insects > Digestive system > Gut ...
AACTTATTTTGTAACATCTTTGCCCTTTTAAAAGAAATAAAAATGGTCACATCCCCCCCCACTGGAAATTTAACAAAAAACAGGAAAAATGGTCCAACTTTAAATTAAAAAACAGCCCCCCCCCCCCCAAAAAAAGGTGAAAACATAGCGTACATGAATAGCAAACACAACCTACTGCTGGAATTGCGTGACAAATGTGAAAATCTACAAATGTCATATTTAATGTTCATTTTCATTCTTAAATCCCTTTAGTCATGTTAACAAAAATGAAAAATCAACTAATAAGATGCTGGGAAAGGTGGGAGATTTGAGGAGCAAGTCACATGGGCATCACACGACCAGCCACACCATTTCTACGTGACACTTCCAGAAACTTCTAAAATGTTCTGGAGGGTTCAGGGAATATGTTTATTTTCAGTCTTGGGGGAACCCTGCAAATTTGTGAGACAATGAAATATAAAACTGCAAAAAGCAAGTGACAACTGCACATGAAGAACACGGACAGAGTAGGTATTGCACATCAATACAGAGTGACATAATGCTTCATTTGGTGGATGAAAATGAGGTACTGAAAATTATTCTTCTGAGGTACGGAGGTCGCAATACGAAACGAATACACCCTCCACACACACAGTTTCAAGAAAAGCAACTCCGAACCTACTTATATCAAGTTCATATGACAGATGGCTGCTGCCTATAATATAAATCTCCATCAAATGATAGTGTATCTATGAAAGGATGAAATTCCTCTGACAAGAAGCACAGACTAAACAGGAAGAGCTGCATGTGACTATTCCACAACCAGGGAGAACCTGACGAATGCACAGTGTGCTCCACAGGAAATCTGCCACGTGAAAATGCAAAACAGCTTACACCAAGAAATGTGTGACTGCAAACCAGGACTTCATGTAGGAACTTGTGTCTTGATGCCACACAGCAGAAAATATTAAAATGTAAAATGCTTTCAGACACTGCATATTCAACACTAATTTCACATTTTCACCCAAGCCTCAAATTTTTTTTCAAATTAGCATTAATTTCAACTACCACAACAGGTTCAATGGACATAAGCAGAGGAAACCAGAGTACAGCGCTATAGTTCTACCAGCCAACAATATACCGCAATATACCACCCACAGTTACCCTTGCTCTTCGACCATTTCCGATCTTTTGTGCAACCCTCTGCTTAAGCAGTCAGTAGCCAAGCACTCTGAACAAACTGAAGCACCTTGCTGAAAGAGATGTCAGCAGTCACCTGGTTTAAAGAAATGATGGTCCAGGTTCTCAAATCCTACTACTGCCAGTGCCTCACAGTCACAAAGAATATGAGGCCGCTTCAGATGCCTGATTCCCTCTACCATACTCAGGACTGTCTACCAACTCCACTTTAAGAAGATGTTCTCTTAAATGACAGTGCTCTGTTAGCAGCCCTATCATTATTCTTAGCTTGATTAATTTCCCAGGTTCTTTAGCAAAGGATCTTGTAAGAAAGCCTTAGCTTGCCTTTTTCCGTATATGGACTGCCAATACTCATATTTCCTGCTCGTCCAGCCCCTGACCACTCCACTGGCAACTTCTGCAGATATGCCAATGTCTGGCTCAGGTCCTGCAATTGAATGTGAGGAGCCTTGCTGCGCTAACAGACCACCAACTATTTCACTTTCATCACTCCCAATGTGTCCCGGCACCCATACCAATTGGATTCTATTATGTTCTGCAGTTTCACTAGGCACTGACGGCAGTCCATGACTAATTTGGAATCTATCTGGATACTGTTAAGGCCTGGATGGCTGCTTGACGGTTGGAAAGCATATAGGTCACTGGTCTCCAACCTGCTGCACTTCACGTTGTATCATGCAGCCTGCAGCCACATTTGTAAACTGTGTGCATATTATAAAAAGTACACAATCATACACGCTTACTGCCATTTTTCCACACGCAGCTCACAAACCAGCCCATAATAAGTGATGTGGCCCTTTGCCGTAAGAAGTGGAGACCCTTGATACAGATGTTAGTATCTGTGTAGCCGTTTTCTATATTCTCCATTACACAAGCCTTAATGGCATATATTTTCAACCCGTACCACTGTGGTGTGGAGCACAAGAATGAAGCTACACTCCCTTCTTGGGTCCCACCTATATACCCCAGCACCAAGGGTTTTACTGGTCTTGGAACCATCCATATACCAGACCAGGCCCCCTTCCGTCTGGGTTGAACCCCTTCTGCTACTCACATTTGTCAAGTAATTTGACCATGAATGACTTGTGGTTTGCGTATGTCAGAATCACCCCATTATTTACCCTGTGTAGGATGGGTTCATGTTCCACGTCCCGAGATTTTCTAGCATGACCCACCAAGCTCAAAGAGTCAGGCAAAAATATGTAGTAAGTCTGTAATGACAGCTGACATGGACCTGTAACTTGTGGTTCCACTGGTAGCAATGTGCTCTTTCTTGTTACTGGGGCTTGTGACACAGTCTTGGTCACTCGACCATACTCACCGCACTACAACACACAACTGTGGCCATAATTATCTGCATGTGAATTTATAAAATGTCAAGAATATCCTATGTGTATCAAACTTGCAGTGAAAAACTACCTGTTACAAATTTCATCTGTTTGGAGTAACATTCCAACCAACTTTAATATTTTTATCCTGTCAGTAGGAATTCACAAATTTTACATTAAAATGCACTATGGCACTTTTCTGTTATGATTGTACCAATTCATCACCCACAGAAAAGCAAATCATTTGGGGAATCCAAGTCATTCTGAAGAAAATGCGGTGTGACTCTCCATTCTAGGTTGTGTGACATGAAGTATCTCATCCTACAGCAACATTATTTCCAGTCTGTGCCATGTAACATTTGCAATCACCTATTTACAACAGTTTATGAGAAAATTACATTTTAGTGCTGCACTGCACAATAAGAACAATCTTAACAGCAGCTCTGCTGGCAGTTCAGCAACAAGTGAGACTGCCGGTAGCAAGTAACTTAAAAAGATAACTATTAGCAATTTGAGTCCCTTCCAAGAGAAACCATTTGATGTCATTCAGTCAGACAATTGTCATTTACTGTAATAATCACATGTAAACCATAAACACTATGTAGGAAAACACAAAGTTTGTTAATGCCATAGGGCCACTAGGCTCTGAAGGGAAAATGTAATCCATGCAGTTGAATCTGTGCATTCTTTATCATGAACCTCAGTACTATTTCTTCGGATTGGGGGGTTAGGGATCAGTATGACACCACCAAGTTCAAGTTTTTGGAAACGGACAGTGCCCAGCATGACAGCCTGACCATGGAGAAACCTAGCGATGTTATTGTCAAACTGAACTTGGCATCTGGCTGTGACATGAAGCCAGTAGTACATATCTTGGTAAAGTCTGGATGAAGCCACTGTAACTGAAACCTCACTCACCAGTACAGACAAGATTTATTTGATGGTTATGATCTTGGCTGGACTGAGGGAAATGTGGGTCAGGCCTGTGGATGAATCTACATATCCAATGACACTGATCCCATCAGCAGATCTGAACCTGTAGCATCGTATAATGATATCCTAACCCCGCTACACTAAACACCCACATTACCAGTGGGTAAGAGCAGTATGTTGATAGAAAAATGTAACAGACACGAATCTTAAGTACACCGTGGTTGTGAAGTGCATTTAAATATCAAATTTGTTACCATTACCATATAACAGCAGTGTATTTTACTACTACTACTACTACTACTACTACTACCACCACCACCACCACCACCAATACTGTGGCAGTCCAACTGAAAATTATATAGCCTAATCAAGTAATTTATGCAAAATAACATTAAAATGGTAAGAGACACATCTTCCAAACAGCTGAAATATGTACAACTGCAAAATTTACATTTGTAACATGAACTTTTCTACATTATTATCATTCATGTGAAAAATGAGATCCCATTTCTTTTTATAGAACTTTATGTTGCCAATATCCTACCAGGTATTTTGTATATTATTATTATTATTATTACCTGAAGATGTTCAGGTCAGCCAAAACACATCACAATGAATATTAAACACTGACAAACATAACAATTTAGTTGTGACTGATGGGTTACTGTAATGATGTTCAGTCCAAACGTCCAATGTCTTACTAACCCACTGGCTCTGAAATTAAATGCCCGGTAGAATGTGTGGGAGATCAGGTGCATCCAAAGGCAATAAATGGCCATCACCTCTACCTGACATTCAGCATTTTGAGCATGACAATGCATGATTGGTACCTCTTACATTAGACACCAAAGGGTTAAAATAACAACGCTGATTGCCCTTGGCTTCTTGTAAAATTCTTATAACAATGACTAATTTTATTCTACAGACTAGTATAATTAATGTGCCACAGGGAGACGCACATCCAGGCTTCTCCAAAATGATGTGTTTTGACTCGAAGAAAGTTCTACTGGAAAACCACAGTATCAATCTATACTGCATATGCCATGTCTGTTTACATCTAACATGGACAGATGAATGGATGAAAAGGCATATATAAGAGAAACGACATGAATATATGGGCTAGATACAGTTCTAGGCAGCAGGATACGAAATATCACAGTACATTATATCACATTCAGAATGAACTGGCCTTGCATGGAGAAACAGGTACACTTATCCAGTCTGAAGGCAGCTGTCTTCTGAACAGGAAGCAAGAACAGATGAATAACTGGAGGCACAACAGCACAGGGTACAGGATGATACTGCTCCAGGTTACTGCTACTGAATGGTGCGAACCAACTGGTGCTGCTATCTTCGCACCGTGTCCTTTGAAACAAATCAAACCAAATATTTATCAGGTGAGTAAAATTACACAGAAGAGTGCATTTGTTAACACCATTTTTTTTTTGTAATATGCAGTCATATCTTTTTTTAAGAACAAGATATTTAGTACCTATTTCCTCAAACTGCCACCAATATTTACAAATAATAAAACATCCCTCCAAGTCTTACAATGCAAGTACTTCATTTTAAAAATGTTACCACCATCAGATTTCCTTATCTTCTCCATGGACTCTCAGTTACTTTTCCTGTTACCTTGTATTCTGTTCTACTAGTCTTCCTAACATAAATAAAGATTCATTAATTTTATTTAATATTTATCTGTATCTTTCAAAAATTGAATATATTCATCCACTGTGTACTTTAAATTTTGTTAGGCTTAACTTATTAGTTTCAGCATAGCAAATCATGTATACTTTCCACTTTCCCATTACGTCACAAAACTACAAAACTTTATAACTATTCCACTCTACTTATAACAGTTCAAAACGCCCTCCCTTCCTACTTCTCAAACAAAGCGGCACTTGACTAAGCAGGCCTGATCAACCTTTCATGTGTTGCAGACAAATGCAGCTGAATTTGGTCGGCATGCAGTCAACATAATATTAAATACATGGCATGAAGAATTAATACACATATGTAAAATTATGCATATAGTTTTATCCGTGTATCTTCCTACAAATCATGTGCACTGAAACATACACTGATAACAGAAAAAAACCTATCAAAAAATGCAATTCACAACCTAGGCTGCGGTGTTCTCATTTTTTAATATTTTTACACAATGAATAATTAATGTAATGTACATCTCCATATATAACAGCTTGTAAGTGTTCAAAACTGCTTTGGCTTTCTGTCTCATCTTTGCAAGAAAGAGGGTTAAAACACGTATTCTCATTGTGAATGCCTGTGGCAATATAACACTGAATTGAGGATACACACACAAGCTGCAGATCAAGTGGCCCTGGTCTAAAGGGAAACAGGAAAATAAGAGCAGCTTCTATCATGTTACAGCCCCAGCAAAATTCCAAACAGCACTTGCAATACACAAAAAAGTGCAGGGCAACCTGGTCCACAACATATCACCAAATAACCACAGTCCATCTAGTTACTTCATGAGTTGTATAATACTAAAGTATTGTTAATGAACCTGGTAATGACTTAACAAAATTAGTTTATTTATTATTATGTTGATTAAAGTTTAAACTGCATAAATGTCTGTTACAACACTGGAGAATTCTTATGTTGTTGTAATCCATTTGCTTGAAGATGTGACTTCAGTAGAACAGCACGAGCGGCAGCACAGCTACCAGCTGCGCTGGCTTCCCAGAATGCAGCAGGCAGGACGCAGTCAGCAGTTTATGTACTCTACTGCCCTCTTCACACTTCCAGCCTTACAATGCGACCAGTGTCATGAGTTCTCAATACACTGCAAATTGGAACTGTCAGCCAGTTCTTATATTTATTATGTTGTAATAGTGATTTATAAATTATTATTTTGATTAAAGTAGACACTATTGAACCAACACCTTTCAGGCAAGGACAAACAGGTACACACAGCATGAAATTCCTTTGACAGTCATTCACAGTGCGAAGTACTGAATCATGTCACCAGCTGCATCCGTTTGTATCACCGGTCCTCTGGCCTGATCCATAACTAATGACCATATGTCCAGGTATAAACTAGGTCCTTCTTCTTCTACTATGGTGCTACATCCCACCTGGGACTTTGCACCTTCAATCTTCTACCTCCAGGCCTCTCTGTCTCTGCCAACCTATTCCAATTCCTGCATTTCAACATCCCTGTCCGCTGCATCTAAACATCTTCCTCTGGGCCTTCCAACTGGTCTTCTCCCTTCTATACATTCTTTCAGAACTTTCTTTGGCACCCTTTCCTCTTTTATCCACATCACACGACCAACCCACTGCAGTCTTCTCAATCCGATATTTTTGGTTAGCTCCATTTCCTTGTATATTTTATGGATTTCATGATTATCCCTCTTTTGCCACTCTCCATTATCCAATACAGGTCCCCAGATTTTCCTTGGGACTTATAAACTTGGTCCTCCATGCTTATATTTCACCTTCATGCTACATACAGTTCATATGCTACAGAGCTGTAAAGCTGATAGCACAATGCATGCCACACAATGTTGTCAGACACCAACAGTGTGCAGGGACGATGTCTCCAACTTGCAAACATTTATCAGTCATCTAAATCTAAACAGGAACACAAACCCACATCATGCTTCACAGGTTTCCATGACTTCATAATAACTCATATGATCCTTGAGAAAACAGATTCAGACACTAATAATGAGTGGAAAATGAAACAACAAAATGACATGGCATGCTGATTCTTGCGGACATAAGAGGATGTCTTGAAAATATGTTCAAGGTCCCAAACTCTCACAGTTCACATACACAGGATCCTATAAAGTTGACAAGCAATTCTACAGGCTGAAAGCACAACTCAAGTTGCAGACAGTGTCCACGTTGTGCTAACACTCACTGTGACAACTGCCATTATGATCCGTATAATTTTGCTCTCCAAACCTGCAGTGTGCCATAGCTCCATCAATGTAACCCCATACAATAAGCATGAAAGATTATGCAAATTGCAATGCAACAACTCTTTTCCATTTTTCTTGTTTTCACATTACCAGTAGATTCAATTCCAACGTCTTCTTTAGCATAGCTTTGTGAACGTAAACCTGCTGACCAAGTTCTTGTATTTTTCTGCCAAAGGCACCCCCTTCACATTGGTCCCCACTCCACATTGCCTTTGGTTGCACTCCACAAAACAGGCATCTGTGAAGAAAATATTTTACATTAGAAGCATGAAGTGTGTATTATATTTGTTAAAACAATTAGAGCAGTAAAAACAAAATTGCTGGGGGGGGGGGGGCATGCTATGGCACAGTTAGTTGAGGCACTGCGCTACAAGCCAGAAGGTCGTGGGTTTGATTCCCCATGGTGTCACTGGAATTTTTCATTGAGATGATCCTTCCGGCCACATTATGGCCCTAGGCTCGACTCAGCCTCTAACAGAAATCAGTACTAGGAATATTTCCTGGGGATAAAGGCAGCCAGCACGTGGGCTGACCTTAACAATTTCATGTGCCGACTGTCTTGAAATCTGGGAGTCTCAATCTTCCAGAACCCTCAGGGTCTGTTCAGGCCTGTACAGGGATTGCTTTACCTTAAAGAATATTGCCAGTCACAATTTCCTGTGTTCACCCATCCCACCCTGTAGTATCCAAAATAAATTTAAGCCTATCAAACTAACATCTCATGCAACTAGCAGAAGCAAATGCCTTGTAGAATAAGATAAATGTTGCGACTAACAAAAACAAAACTCAGACTCATCTCACTTAAGCAAGACACAATTCTCACACTGCTACTGACTGTACGCTAATGTTCAGAGTTCCTAACACTTACTTCACCTACGATAACAGACAATACATACAAGGAAAAAAAAAAAGGGCAAGCAATTCAACAAAGAGGAATTGAAAACCAACAGGTTTATTATTCATTATGTAAATACAGACTGCTAATAATATAACTGATGAAAAAATGACAATACAGTAGCAACTACTCTGCAAACAAACAACTAAGTGCAACTCAGACCTACTCTGAGCCACTTATGACTCAACCAAACACTGCAATGCACCCAACTAAATAATAAGTACTCCACACTCTATACTCCATGAAGCACAGTCATTCTTGAGAAGATGACAGTTCCTCAGCTAGTCAAGAAATTCCCCACATTTTATGGAACCCGAAGGTTCATTACCGCATTCACAAGTGCCTGCCACCTGTCTTTATCCTGAGCCAGATCAATCCTTCCATGCCCACCATTCCAATTTCTGAAGCTACACCATAATAGTACCCTCCCATCTATGCCTGGGTCTTCCAAGACGTCTCTTACTGCACTAAAAACATGTATGCATGTCCCTATCCCCCATACATGCTACATGCCCCATGCATCCCATTCTTCTCAATTTCACCACCCAAACAATATTGGGTGAGGAGTACAGATCATTAAGCTACTCATTATGTAGTTTTCCCCACTCCCCTGTTATCTTGATCCTCTTAGGCCCAAGTAATCTCCTCAGCACTTTATTCTCCAACACCCCCCACCTACATTCCTCCCACAATGTGAGTGTACAAGGTTCAAGCCATAAAAAACTACAGGCAAAATTATAGTTCCATATATCATTACCTTTAAATTTTTTGGATTGCAAACTGGAAAACAAGAGATTCTGCACAGAATAATAGCGAGCACTCCCTGACTTGTGTGATCTTAAATTCTTCATGAATGAAATTTTGATTCATTAGGGTCATTCGTAAATATATGAACTCTTCCACGTTTTCAAAGGAGCTACTATAAACCTATATAGCGTGACTTTGTCCTGCATCCTGATTATGTGACATGACCATGTACTTAGTTTTATCAGCATTTACTTCTAGTTGAATCTCTTACTAGCAACTACTAAAGCTTCCGTTTTGTTCGTTATAGTATGTACGCTTCTGTCCAATGTATTGGCATCAGCAGCATAAACCAGAAGCTGAAATGTACCATTTAACCTTTTGATGCCTAATGTCAACTATAGTGGTCGTACTGCACCGCTAACCTCTAAAGTTGCATTTTATATATTTATTCAACAAATATAGGTACTGAATATTTTAAACATGATATATATTCTCCGTTTTTTTCTCTTCAAAATCCAGTTTGTTTCATAATTCTAACGTATTTGGTTCCTGTATTATTCACATTTTATATACAGGGTGTGCTAAAATAAAAAAAAATAATTCCGGCGCCAAAAGGTTAATATCAAGCCATACCGGTGTATCTCAACCCTCCTATGGCATACTCTAAAGCAAAGTTCAAAAGCAATGGTGATAAAGCAAATCTATATTTCTAATACTTCTTAATAAGAAACATGTCAGAGAGATACTTCCCTACCTGGATTCTGCTACAGGTTCCTTTGGGCAAATTTTTATTAGCCTTATCAGTTTCATGTGGAAACCAAACTCAGTGAGAATATTACACATGATCTCATTCCTAATTGAATTGTAAGCTACCTTCAAGGCTATATAGAGCCGATGCACTGCTTCATTGTATTCCCACCTTTTCTTAAGTACTTTATGAATGCAGAATATATGATCAGTAGTTGACCAGTTGCACTAATATTCACACTGATGATCCCCAATAATTTCTTCTGCATATGGAGTTAACCTAGACAGCAAGATGTTGAATAAAATTTTGTTAACTTTGGCAGCAAGATGCTGGATAAAATCATGTATTTGGCAAAACTGATATGCCCCTATAATTAATACAATTTGTTTTATCACCTTCTTATAAGACAGGTACCGCGCTGCTGGTAAGTCCTTAGCCCGGCCAGGAAGGAAACAAGTTCGGAAGCATGTCAGGTACACGCACAATTACATCACCAAGACGTGAGCTGTCATCAAGTTTTTTTTTCTGCAAGGCAAGGTGCCGAAGGAAATTCAAGCCATTCTGACAGAAACATGAGCTTGTTTCCTTCCTGGTCAGGCTAAGGACTTATCAGGACCCCTGTATAATGACTGACTCCTTCCACTCCTCAGGCAATTCCTCCTTATTCCAAACAGAATTGGTAAGTTTGTGGATCTCAGTGCAAATATTGTACACGCTGCTTTAACCAATTCTCCTGGGATTTGACCAGTACCTGGTGATTTGTGTCTGTTTGATTTTTCAATAGCCATTTCAACCTCTAAGGCACTCTGCTCAGGCATGAGTGGTTTCTTTTGTGTGTATTTTTGTCTGCCTAACATCACTAATCCCATGCACATTCAACAGCTGAGTGAAATGATTCCTCCACCTAGACAAAATAGTGTGGCAGTCTGTAACCAGATCACCTTTCTCATCATTTACTATATTAGTTTTAGGCTTGTAACCCTACTGGCAGTCACTGATGCCCCCATAAAAACCTCTGATATTTTGGATCTTACTGTTAGTTCCAAGTTCCTCAATTTTAGATGTTCCTTCTTTTTGTTCCTGAAATATCTACAATCTTCCAGTCTCACATCAATTACATTATTTACATACATACCAACAAGGTTAGGATGTGTGATTTCATTTTGCTCAGAGATAATCAAAGTGGGAAGCTACTCTCATTCCAATTAAGACACAGAATGGATGTTGGATTACATATTTTCATTTAGTGACAACTTGTAGGTTTTGTGGGTTGCAAACCAATACACCACACATTAAAAACTTTTTTTTTTGGATACTCTTATTACTCTTCTTAATTGTTACCAATTTTAAGAATGCTAACAATCCCACATACCTAATGGATACCATTCATAGAAAAGTCACCTTCCATGCTACTAAATAAGGTTTCTACATGAGTGTATTTAACATGTTCAACATCACATCTTGCGTCTGTTACAACTTTGGGGCTTGGTGCATATATAGTACAGATTCCCATAACAGAAATAACTGAGAGTGTAATCCTGGACTGTATTCCAAGCATGAAATTGTTAAGTTGCTATTAAAGGTAATCATTCTGGGTTCTCCACACACATGGTCAAGTTAACTACAAAGACTTGGGCCACTGATGATAGCAAGTGAATGTTTTATGGCAGATAAAACATACATGTTTAATAAACTTTGAAGTAAGACCTTACAGGTTATGTGATATGCTTCTACTATGAAACCTGTCCCAAAATACTTAACGAAGACCCAAATGCTACCAAATCATTCATTTCTATTTTTATTTGCATCTCTTTGAAACAGTAGCCCAAAAAAAAAAAACTATTCATAGATATTCGGGTGGATGGACATTTGCCCCTTACATTGCACCCATCAAGTTTTGCTTATGGCGAGGAACGTATTTCAAGAAATCCCACAAGGTGTATATCTTAGTGCAGTATGTGCTGAAACTGTTTGCCCCATTTACAGCAGCGTGCTGTCAGCTCCAAACAAATGCAGTTTGCACTGCCGTTATGAAACTTAGGAGCGAGTGGGTACGTCAAAACACAACCGTCTTAGTATCCGATTTATTAGACTGGCAGCATGTTTCGGCCACTGCAGGCCATCTTCAGGTCACAAAAAAAATGAGGAGAAAATATACAGTATAAGAACATTAGTTGTTGTGCTAATTCTGAGCTTCCAACAAGTGGCTGAAACTTGTCGTCAGTCTAATAAATAGGATACTAAGACATTTGTGTTTTGACGTACCCAATCCCTCTTAATTTACATAAAACACAATGGGGATGATGCATCTAAGGATTATGAAACTTAAATGAACATAACCTTGGCCTTCTGCAAGGGATGTTGACAGGAGATAAATAATAGAAAAACCTATTGATCTTTCGTCTTTCATGTTGATGATAGAGAAACTGGTGGATTGGCATGTCAGGGACAAAATATTGAGCTTTTAATCAAAACCAGTTCGCAGGTCTTCCTGCTATTTCCACTGCAACTGCTCTGCATGATGTGGTCACACACACACACAGAGGATGCAGCTGAACACAGTAAAACTGCACTTGGGGCTTTCCTAGACATTGAGGTGACCTTTGTCAGTACCTCTTTCAAAACTGTAACAAAAACTGCTGAACAGCATGGAATTGGGAGCACAATTTGTCGGTGGGTCGGTTCCATGCTGGGTAGCAGGGCATTTACAGCAACATTGCCGGAGAAAGGCCAACAGCTCTCTGCATGAGGTACACTACTGCCTCAACTGTGGAGCCTTGTTGGGGATGAACTCACATGAGGACGCAGTTTGTATGGCTGTTATACAATGGGATATGCAGATGATACTGCCTTCCTAATGAGTGATAAATTCCCAAACGCCATCCAAGAGCTTCTTCGGTAGGCTATGAGTATGGTACAGCAGTGGAGTGATGGAATTTAATTGTCCATCAATCCACAAAAGAAGGCAATAGGATCATTCACTAGGAAGAAAAATTTAAAGGGCCTAAAGAAACAAACAGTTTCTAGACAAATATTGCAAATGACTACCCCTGTCAGACACCTTGGGCTTATATTGGACAAGAGATTGACATGGAATGAACAGCTGATAAATAGAGCAAAAAAGCCTAGAGGGCTTACAGGACCTGTAAGGACATATTTGGTGAAACATGGGGCCTGAAACCTAAAGTAGTATAATAACTGTCAGTAAAATTGACAATATTCATTCTGGGTTTCTTATAGTGAACTGACAAAATAGGTGGAGCTAAATTGTCTTTGTGATAGGGATTAAATTTTTTTTCAACAAAAAATGGGACATTTAATAATATTTGTGTCATGCAAGGGGGAGGGGGGGGAAGACAAAATATTTAACCTGTCAAACAATGAAAAGGGCATAGTAATTAGTACTACTAAAATGACACAACTCTGAAAACAAAAATTTTAGACACAGAAACCAATATAATGATGATAAATGAAAGAAGAGCTTATACGAACATGGCAATTGAAAACAGTGTATATTATACAACTTGTACTATGTACTTGTATTACAACAAACAACTCACATAGAACTTCAAAACTGCTTAATTTCCACCTTGCTCTACATAGTCTAATGCCGAAAGCAGTAATACTTGATACATGCTGTATAGTCAGAAAATATCTGACAGAGCAGTTAATAAAAAAAACTTGGCCAGTTAGACATGAACTCTTTTTGCGAACCAACTTAACAGCTTCAATTCAATTTTCATTTATTGAAGTGCTGGTTCAAGAGCACAGTGGCAAATTACAAAACTGGCAGAGAATAATGACACAAAATTACATGAAAACACAAACAACACATCAAAACAATCAATAAAAATTAGACTTATGGCTTAAACTGAAGCACAGGCTAGCTAAATAATTAAAACCGTTTGTCACACACAAAATGCTACTACTGTAAACTGTGTGTCAAAGATCTAATTTGGTTACTCTATATATCTATATGACTGCATATCAAATTTACAGCATCTAGTCGAAGGGCAATAGTTATGTCCTGCAGAAAAGTAGGTGAAGGTTACAAGAAGGAACTTGAGAGACTACTATTATCAGTCAAGGAAGCACAAAATTTAGATCTCAGAAAAACAAGAATAAAAAAAAAAAAAGTAACAAAATGAGGCCTAGTAAATGGAAAATAAATAAACCAAAAAGCAAAAAAGAAAAAAAATAAACGAAAGAAAAA
>Ga0123352_10011422_pt1 | contig 13995 bp, 10 predicted proteins | sample TergutLab28metaG_FD_89700 | JGI IMG/M metagenome (GOLD analysis project Ga0123352, IMG submission 89700) | Labiotermes labralis P1 segment gut microbial communities from Petit-Saut dam, French Guiana - Lab288 P1 | ecosystem: Host-associated > Arthropoda: Insects > Digestive system > Gut ...
CCCAAGAACTTGCCTAGGATGCAGTGTGCCAAGAGCCATATCAGTTCCACAACCGGGCTCTGGTTCCTGCCGGACCGGCCTCTAGGACTGAATACTAATGAATAAATCCTGCAGTTAAGAATGAGATGTGAGGGTGACTGTGAATGATTACAAAATGTAAATCAGAGTCTATTAGAGGGCATTCACATGGGACTGGAGAACGCTACAGACATCTTCTGCCGCAACAATCCTTTACCATTTGAGATATGAAGTGAGTACTTCCAGAAGATACTCTCCCAGATTTAATCACCCAAACAATATTTAATGAGGATTAAACACAGTATTTGGGTAATCAACTATTTATACCTCTGTCTAATACTCAAGAACTCTGCGTTTTGCACACACACAGTGCATTTATACATTTTGTATGACTTTTATAACAAACAGCAATCACTTCTCTAAACAACATTAACCAGTTGGAATTTCTAACAGCAATAGTTTTTCCTGTGATAGTAACTGAATTTTTAAACACTATTTCAATAAACTGCAGGCTTTGGATGTGTTTAATACACCAAGAGATATCTGCCACATGGCACGAAGACAATGCATACCAATTGCACTACTCACCACAAACAGTATTACAGCATGTATCTTCATATCTGCATTCAAAGCGTCTCACCTGAAATACAAGACAGGAACAGTCACTCCCAGACCAAAATCAGGGTATGTAATGGGCACAGAGGCAAGATTCCATTAGTGCTCTAGACCAGGGATCCCAAACATGTGGCTTTCCACCTCATTTTTCTATGCCCTTCTCACAGGTCCTATTCTAATTACAAAATGTGTCCAATCTCAGTGTTGAAGTTTTTTTACTTAAATGTTTTTGGTATGGGCTGCCTGACGGCTCAAAAATGTTGGCTATTTTTGGCTATCAATGTACAACACACACCAGCATGGACACCAATGCAAAAAAGCTTTTAAATTCAAGGTATTACATTCTGATTTTGTACTAAAAGTAGGATGTATGGTTAATGATGTGTTTAAATTTAATGAATATCTCTGTTTCTTGTTGCACAGGACACACAGCCTGCATAACATTTCAAAATTTTCAATTTGGCTTGTGTATTATTTCAGACTGCAACCCTGCTCTAGAGTTTTGCACTGGTTGAAAGACTCAGAATTGCAAATTGCTCTTTCTGGGGCAAGTGCCCACAGACCGAATTCTGTTCTGTATTGGCAATGAAAACAACATTCTGGACATGTTTCATGTGTACAAGATTTGAGGTACAGTCAGTGCAAAGATTTAGACTGTGGTCTTCTGCATGATAACACCATGTAGTCTGGTCTGGGCTCTTGTGAACGTGGTAATGAACCTTGGAATGATTATTATGTTCTCAAAGATGTTTTCTTTCATTTTTTCCAGGTGTGTTGTTTATATGCAGTTACACAATGTTTAAAGCGATCCATGTTCCGTGCACTAAACTAGTTCACATTTACTGCAACAATTGCACAATAATAAAAAGATGACAAAGAGACAGAAGTTGATACACGACACTCCTCCTACATGTTTCGACCTACAACAGTCATCTTCAGGGAAGTGGTCAACAAAGGACAGAGTAGTTATGATTTTACATTATACATGTGCAGATACAAAGGTAAAATACATGTGCAAAATAAATAAAAATAATATACTCCAAGTTCTAAACACTTGTCATGAAATTGATATTAAACATGTATTTTAGCTTTATATCTGCACCTCCATAATATAATTAGCCGCAACTACTTTCCTCTGTTAACCAACTCCATGAAGATGGCCATTGTCGGCTGAAACATGTAGGAGAAGCATCATATATTAACAAACATTTATCTTTTTATTGGTGTGCAGTTGTTGGAATAAATATTGTCACAATGACTGAAAAAATGGGAAGCTTTTAGCAGGAAGCGGTCATGATGCTATACACACTACCCTGTAATTTTGCGGGTGGAATTGTGAACAGCCACAAGAATCTTTGCTCATGCTAGCCACTATATTGGTTCAAATCTAAACATGGAATCTCCCAAAGAGATGTCTATAGCTGTCACTAGTATCTGTACCTTTCTTGGGGTTACCACATATCCATCACAAGAAAAGCATACATTTCCCACTTACTGGCCATAAAAGACAGAGCACATCAGCGAAAAAAAAGTGGATTAAAAACAGGGCATATAAAGTCACGACCTTACACACTATATACAAGTCCCTCTCGAAGTTACTCTGTTAATAGTTCCTTAAATTCCATGGGTATGAAAGACGGTGACATTCGTTCAGCATATTTCTGAGTTCAAGCTGTTCAGAATTCGCGCGCGTACGTTTGCCGAGTCATTCCGAAAGTCAACTGCTAAACTTTCTTTTACTCGGACAATGCTAATATAATGTAATTATTTACTTCTTTTTAAAAGCAGAAATATTTTATACATTTCCAGGACCATCAAAATACGCAAAAAAAGAATACGAAACAACAAACAGTGAAAACCCCGGACATTTCTACCAACTTCAAACACCCCTACGAACGGAACATTTTTGATCGAGAAAGGCAACATATCCAACACCATATGGTGGCATTAACGACACTTCTCAAGTCCCGTCTTATCCATAATTGGTACTAGATGGCACTGCAAGTAGAAATGTAGTAAGGGATATTCTTCCTGGAATAGGGAATTTATTTTGCAATTAGGGATAAAGTAAACCATGTTCCGAACATAAATATGGCTGTACAATAATATAACCAATAATATATGTACTTGTGAGCGAGGTAATTTCTTATTGTAAAATGCATTAATATATTCGTTTCCTGAAGCTGATTTAGACCGTCCAGTAATAAAGCCATTCCAAGATTGACTGAAATTGTGATTTAGTCCACATTTTGGTGGAGTACTAAGTCACTTTTAATTTCTACAAAGGTTTGAGAAGGTTATGTTCCTTGAACATTATTCCTTTGTTTTCTATGTGAACGTGTAACAGTTGACATTAAAATGTAATGTTAAGTAAGTTAACGCCCATCAGTATACTAAACACCGACAATAACAAGCAATGACATCAGCTAGAAGGAAAAAGTGTGCATTCACTGAAGAAGAAACCAGTGTTCTGCTGGATTTATGGGCTGATGATCGCATACAAGCGAAATTCAATAATTCGTTTCGTCATAACCTCATATGGGAAGATATCGCGTTAAGAATGAAGGGAATGGGTTACAACAGAAGTTGGAAAGAGTGCTACAATAGAGTAGCTAACCTGAAAAAGGCTTTCGCACGAAAGAAGCGTGATTTCAAAACAGGTAATGATCATTGCATTAGCATTCAAAAGCTGTCCCAGATTGCCCTGTATTCTGATGATACGTGAAAATATAAAGTGTACCCACTAAAAGTAGTGTTCTAATTATGTGTAATAAGATTGTTGTTTTTGATAATGGAACGCCATGTAATCTAGTAGATATGCACAGACGTTTCAGAGGAACCTGTCGCTTGTAATCAGGGTAAATGAAATTGAAGAACCAAAGCAAATACAAGAGTAGCTACTGCATTTGTAGCAGGTAATGGAGAAGGGAATTTGATAAAGCGTGGATTAATAAATTAAAAATAAAACACCCACACCACATGCATCCTGATTGTGGAGGCAGTAGTTTTCCCTGAAATGTTGGTACATATCCATCAGACTGTATGGCTTAACATCTCAGAAGACTTTAATCATTGTAGTCACTGCCACAAGAAACTAAAATTGCACATGGATTTAATTTTGTTGTGCCTTGGGTTTTCTTAATTTAGTAAATAATGAGATAACACCTCTTGTTGATGTAGCTGGTTACAAAACCTCCATTACTAGTTCCATATTGGTGTGATTACAAAACATCTGTAACATTTTCTTTATTACATTTTGGGCATACCATTAAAGATGTGCTATGGTTTCTGTGTTAGAGATATTATATTCCTCAAGTGGGGAAGGAAAGCATTGCTGATACAGAAATATATACGATTGCTATGTTGAGGCTGTCACGCAGTATTAACAGTGCCAATTGCCATTCCTGCACAAAGCGTCATATAAAGCTGTATGTCCACTACTGTCATTGCATTCTGTATGTCCACTGTGTTGTTATCAACTCTACAAAATTCAGATATTTTTGGGTTGATTTTGGGTAAGTGATTCCCAATATTTTGATAGCACAATAGTACCTTCATCTCACAGGGTCAAGCAGTCCAAGCAGAAAGTTACTACATACATATCATTACTACAATGGCATGTTTGCCCCTCTAAAAATTCTGCCAACACTTTACTACAGTTGATGTGGGGGTTTGTGTTGTGCCTGATTGTAGTGTTCCTGCAGGAATAGGAAGAAAACATTAAGGGTCCCAGGCACCTGACTTTGGAACGTAGGATTTAAATTATACAGTTTCTGATTCATTTCTCTAACTTTTTTTGTGTGCCCAAAGAAAGATAAAGGCACTCATGCATACAGAAACACAGACTCCATATTTACCTAAGTATAAGAGTAAATAAAACAATAGGTGTGGGTATCAGTCAATAACGCAACAATATCTAAAAAGATGTTTAATAAAGGATGATAGTAACTACATGTTTCGGCCTAGTGCGGCCATCATCAGGTTTTCATTCGAAGTATGGTAGTAGTACTTTATAGGATTAGCATGGTTATGTCACGTTGGTGAGATCTCAGCATCTGTGATGTTTGTTAGATGCTATTGTTAAGGGGCATGAGGGGGGGGGGGTATCAAAGATACATCACAGATGGTGAGATCTCACCATTGTGACATAACCATACTAATCCTAATAAAGCAATACCACCATACTTTCGGATGAAAACCTGATGATGGTTGCAATAGGCCAAAACATGTAGTTACTATCATCATTTATTAAACATCTTTTTAGATATTGTTGTGTTATTGACTGATACCCACACCCATTATTTATATACACACAACAGAGATGGCACATTTTAGAATTAGAGTAAAAATTATTCCTAAATGGGGCATCACCTTATAGTCACATATAAAATCATGTTATGTATAGGTACTGTTCTGCAAATTGGAACTGAATGGGGGAGGGCAGGGGATCATCTTACATCAAGAGTTGCCTTATATTGAGGCAGATACATTGGTGTTCATGTAACGAGGCTGTGAAAAAATTCCTGATCCAAAAAATTTCTAGATGGCCTGCCAGTTTTCTTAGAAGTCACCAGTATCAAACTTAATATGGTACATGTCCTGTGCAGTCGATACATATAAACAAGTTTATCACCAACAGATTGCACTAATTCCTGAATATAAAAACACCCCTACATGTTTCAGCTGTTATTTATAGCCATCTTCAGGGAGCAACAATAATTAGAACACATATGCAGCTTTGTTATACAGCTTATCAGTTGTAAATGAGAAAATATATATATAATGCCAGTGTGCTATTAACATCAGTGTATAGTGTTATGTTACAATTATGTTAACATTATTGTAATGTAGGACAGTTATTAGAATCTTCTGCATCCAAACATCATGATATAGTGAGATCTCTTCGAGTTTAATTAAGCGGTAAATCCTATATGTTTCCAGTATATGAATACACCATGAACAGTCATTCTGTACTCATGATGCAAACACAGAGTGACAGTTTTGCATGGATAGATATTATCTCCCACATCAAATGTAAAAAGGTAAATTTATCCCACTCCACACCCAGAAAGCATACAGAGGAATAGATTTGGAGCTTCACCCAATCTTAACCTCAGCAGGAGGTGAGCAGTGAGCTTCATGCCTTGGCTGCTCTACCCCTGGAGAAATAGCTTTCGGTACCCACTGATTGGGAGGCTGGTTGGTCCCAGAGCTGGTCTTGATACTTTGGAATGTATGAAAGGTGCCACCTGCAGAAATCACGACACGATTCCTCAGACGTTCAGTCCATAACCTAGTCACTACACTGACTATGCTACCTGGCTCCCATTATCTCCCCTGCAGCATTCATTTTATGCACATCTAATGATGTTCTGTATTGGTCACATGGACAGGAATTGCTGATGCAGCAGACTGGACCTACTGGTCCCATCTGGAATCACTGTTGAAATCACTACCCTGCAGTACTAAGACTGTCAATGAAGACGAGGAAGAAGAAGATTCCTCGGACCAGTTTTTCAGAGAACTGGAACCAGGCTGTGGTAACGCTTACCATCTTTGTCTTAAGTGTCGCTCAACTTAATACAATAAGTCGCTTAAAAACACCGTATCATCATCATTTATCCCACTGTGTGGGAAAGCCAGGCAAAGACTTGTGGCAAGTAAGATGAAAGTCAGTAAAATGAGTATCGTCCATAGCAATTGCCAGTTAACTCTGACCTTTTATTTTCACTCATCATTCAACCAGCTTATGCCAGCTGTTTACGATTGATGTATAGTATGTCTTTCCTTTGTCAGTCATGAAACATTTGTTTTTCTTTTACACTGACAGTTTTAGTTATAAGTATTGGTACAGGTAAAGTTGTTGCAGTGAATGCCATCAAGCCATCTGTGGGAGTGAAGGTACAGCTGCACATAATCTTATTCCCAGCCCTATATGGAGATCAGCTTCATACTCCATTGGCTTTACCCACAAGGTAACAGCCTATGGCACACACTGAATGGACCCAGAGCCAATCTGGAGAGGACGGAAGTCTTCTGCTTCTGCCATGAATTGAACCACAATTCATCATCCAGTCTGTGGCCTAAGTCACTATACCGACTGAGCTAACATGGCATTGGTTAAGAATATACAAAAAAAAAATTCTTTCTGACTAAGAAATTAATAATAATATATGGTCCAATATATTTACTGGTGTCTGTTGCTCAAAAACTGGGATTTGAGTTCAAACCCTACTTATGCCATTTTCATGATATTTGTGTTTGAGTTCCATCCTGTCCAGATAGAGGCTTTGTAATGGGGTCATCCCTATGAAAGGAGCACCACCAGTTTTCTGTAAAAGTCATACTTATAAAAGTTAATTCTGAGTTATAACAGATTCAAGATACTGCCCAGAGAAGCAAAGAATGAAAATTATCCTCATCATTATTATATTACTTTGGTGATCGATGTAAGGAAACAAATAAGCAACCTCCATCAACCACATAATATGTCTTACATGCATTATAGATGATGATGATGATCATGATCATGAGGAAGAAGATGATAATGGTGAAGGTGAGGAAGAAGAAGAGGGTGTAAATGATGACACAGCTACACAGCTTAGCGATTCATTTGCAGTAGTGATGGAAGATTTAGATGAAGGTGAAGATATCGTGCAGCCAGCACCTCACACAATGACAGCTACTGTACCAGTGCAGTCTTCACCCACAGCTCGATCACATACAAAGAAGAAACCTGTGATGTAAGTACAGGATGTTCTGGAGGATTGTACCAGAATGTGAAGTTCTGAAGTCCTTGTTACTTTTATACCGACTGTAAGTTGTTTTACTGTTTGTGTTGATGAACAGTAAGCCAATTGTATCCTTTCATATGCCAAGGAAACATCAGGAAGGCATGAATGTCCAGAGTCTTGGACATCCAACCCCTGAAGATGAGACAACTGCATTGTCATCATCTCAGAAGAATGGAAACTTTGGAAAAATCTCTGTTTCCAATAGGAATCAAACCCTGATCCATCCCATAGGCTCATCAACACAGTGGCAGAGCGACACAGCTCATGTCCAGTATGTATTTAACACAGTTAACCCTTTGGCACAGGAAGTAAATGCCAAGTGTACTCTGCAAGTGAGCCTCAGTTTAAATGGTCGTCATTACTTTGCATGTTCTTGGTGATGACTCGAGATGTCTGTTGTCTCAGCATCACTGAGCATCAAATAAACTTTTAGTGCTCTTTAATCTGTTTATAATGTGTTTGAGGCAATAACACCTGAATTTTTTTTCTTCTTCTTCTTCTTCTTCTTCAAAACCAGAGGCAGTACACTCCTGTGAAACAACTGGGACCCCCCCTACCACGCTGCGTGGTGTGTACCAGAGAAGATCAGAGTCTAAACTTTCACAGCCATCAAAACGTCAGACCTCAGCTATTGTGCTTATTGGTCATTGTCCACAGTTCATTCTTTTGGCAAGACATCTTTCACTGTCCTTGTAGGAATACCGCAATCCATCTCAACCCCAGAAGACTACAGATCCCGCTTAAAATACGAAATCTTCATAAATATTAAGCACAGTGTTTCTGCAGTGCTAACAAATAGTATTTCACAAAACTCTAATTTAGGATGGTAGTATCATCCAGAATGCACGTAATTTTCTTTTGTATCAACAAGATTGCTGTTGCAGTGCATGCTGGTTCAGTTCAAGCACTGACCATACAGCCTATCAAATTGTGGTCACGATTGTTAGCCAGACACTAAAGAACAGCCATGTCCCCCATACACATCCATTTCATGTGGTCGGTGTGTAACCTTATGTTTGTCTGTTGTGAACAATATGATTTGCATCAGACAAAAATGCCACAGTATCACTTGGTCTCAATTTTTTAAATTTTTTCCCCTACTATTTCAGCAGAAAGAGCAAGCGAAGAGCACATTCAGATGACTACTACCTCAAGCAGTTGATTGAGAATGACAGACAGATGCTGCGAAACCAACAGCGACAGCTGCAACTTGATGAACAAGTATCAGCAGCAGCAGTGCAGTTTTTCAGTGCTGTGACTGAATATCTGAACAAAATGAACAATGCCATGCAGCCTCCGGCAGAACCCAGTGTGTCGCCCCCCAAAACAGTGCACAATCCTGTGGCAGCTTCCAGCTGTTCTAAGCTGTCGTCTGGCACAGAGCGCAGTAGTTTTGCTAGAACGACGCAGGAGCACAGCTCAGATAGCTCTCAGACAACAAGATCAGTCAAGAGGCTGTGCACAGCAGACATTTCTCAGACTCTGAAGTGCAGTACTGTTGCAAACAAAGTTATCGTGGTACCTCAAGAAGATGAGATAAATTGACTCAAATTCAGTGTGTTGTGAACCTGGGTGATAAACCTTGACAGAATTTCATGCTGAACTAAACAACAGTCAGTTAAATACTTCATTCATGAAGTGTGTAAAGAAACCCTGATACACACAAACACAGTCCTGTATCACCCCTACATGTTCGGTGTCATTTACGCCATCCTCAGAGAGCTCCACACCAAGATTTTAAACTTACTGAAATATAATAGATTAGAGAAATAATTCATATTATATTACAATATTCTTGCTGCTGCTATCAACCATGTAGGTTTTGCACTCTGTGATTAAAGTAGTATTTTTAAAAATGCAATATATTACAACAATAAAACAGTAATATTTATTAAGGTGGTTTTCATTAGATATGGTTAAAACGCTGTATGTTGCTATGTTTAGTTTTTTCTTTGTTTACAAGCATCAAATTTACCTTCTGTGTCTTACAGATCTTGTCACTGTATGGCATACAGTGAGTTCTGTGTGAAGGTGCGTTTGCTCGTTTCATTAATTAAATATTTAATTGAATGAAAATGCACAAAATAAATAATGTCAAAAACATGAGCAACAATCAGTCTGTCACAAAAGATGCTGCTCAAGGCAGTTGGTTAAATACCTGCATATTTTTTTCTCTTTGTGCTTTACAGGCTATAAGATTAGGAGGAGAAATGAGCAAATATGGTGTCATTTTTGGTCACTAAAGTCTGTCAGTGTGGAAGCAGGACCGTGTAGGCTGGGGACTGTGTATTTGAAGATGTAATTCTATGTTGAATATTTAGCCTTAATATCTACTGCACAGGATGCCATGTTGCTGTATAATTACCAGTCAAGCCAATAATAAATGAGACTTATTTTAATTCTTTTCAGTTTTTGTAAATGTTATACATAACACATCTCTACAAAGCCACATGTTTGGCTCATGCATGATGGATGGAGAAAAATCTTAGCATTTGATTATTTCTCCACAGGTGTAAAGTAGTAAATTGAACACTAAATGATGGTTTAAATACACATTATTTAGTGTATGGGGCAGTATTTTATACACCTTGTGTATTACGTTCATGGCTGGACTAAGGGGCGGGTCAGCGAGTCAGCCACCCAGGGAGCCAGCCTATAATGAGCACTAAGACATCATTGGAATAATCGGAAATATGGCGGTAGTAAACTCGTGTTTCCAACCGCAAAAGTATTTCTCCAAAAATTATCCACATTTTGGGGGTGTGACCACAAAAAATTTTGTCAGCCCTGTCCTAGGCCAAAAAAAAATTTGACAGATCATCGGTTTGAATGGGCGTCAAATTATTAACCTGCCCAGGGTGCCCACACGTCTTGGGCCAGCACTGGTTGCGTGACGTAAGTTGGCAGGTGTAGAGCCAGTGCAGTTACATGGACAGGCACAGTTGCTATTGCAGAGAAATGTCTGGTAAGTAGAATTGTCTTGTGGGTGGCATACTGAGTGAACATGCGTTGGACCCTGTGCATGTACAGAGCGTCCCTTTTGCTGTGTCCCTGAGTGTGTCAGCTGTCACACTATGCCTCAGAAGATAAAGGCTTTCTATGTGATAAAGTCATCATGTTCAGGGACATCATAAGAGGGACATTATACATAACATTCTTTTCACCTACTTCTATTTATTGTTTGGAATTCGCTAATTTTATATGTAACCCCCCTACACCAGTAACCACGAGGGTATCTTGGGGGTAGAGGGTCAATGGTGCAGCCTCCCCATTGGCAGAGTACAAGAGGAGGTAAAATAAATATTTTACATGCAAGAAATTTGATATTCTTTGCTCAAGAAATTTCAAACTATTCAGCCAAATAAAATGAAATCCAATAAAAGATTGTGATTTTGTTAAAGTTCATCTCCTCTGTTATGTGCAGAAAAAAAAAATCAGTCCCGTTTCAGGCTTGGAGTGACCCAGAGGGTTCCAGGAAGTTAAGGTTCCCAGATTTCATGACAATGGCACAGGATGGTGGTAAGGTCAGCCTTACGCGCCGGCCGCCTTTACCCCCAGGAAATACTCGTGGTACTCATTTTTGTTAGAGGCTGAGTCGACCCCAGGGCCACAGTGCGAACGGAAGGATTTTATGTCAATGAAAAACTCAAATGACACTATCTGGAATCGAACCGGCGACCTTCCAATTTGTAGCGCAGCACCTTAACCACTGTGCCACCGCGGTCCCCCTCCTGTTATGTGCAGTCATCTCAATCTCCATACTCGTCCCAGGCACCAAATAAGGCTAGCCATGGCACTGCCTCTCACTACATTCACCCACTGCACGCAGGGCAAGACATAAGCATTAGTCTGCCATTTCTTACTGTTGACATGTCTGCAACAGTATGCCTTAAGACCCTGCAGATTCCAGTCATATGTGTTTTTTTTTTTAATGAAAACTAACTCCATGGAACAACAGTCCTTGTTAAAAAAAAAAGCTGACAGTTCCTCAGCTAGTCACAAAATTCCCTGCATTTATGGAACCCAAGGTTCATTAACGTGCTCACGACAGCCTACCACTTCTCTCTATCCTGAGCCAGATTAATCCAGTTCATACCCTCCCACTGCATTTCTTTAAGATCCACTTTAATATCCATCTATGCCTAGGTCCCCCAGTTGGTTTACTTCCTTCAGCTTTCCCCACCAATACCTTGCATGTATAGCTCTTCCCCATGCGTGCCACATGCCCCACCCATCTCATCCTATATTTCATCACCTGAACAATATTTCACGAACTTTTGTCTTCATCTCTAATCATTTCCTCCCTCTCAGGCCCGCATATCTCCCTCTGCTCCCTCTTCTCCAGCATTCTCAGCCCGTGTTCTACCCATAATGTAGAGACCAAGTTTCACACCCATATAAAACAACGAGAGCACTCCAGGGTCCCGCGGCGCACTGTTTCAGAACCGCTCACGCGAGCAATATGGTCCAGCCATTCATCCGTTCCCTTCCGTCGCTTAAGTGAAGATGCTACTCGGGGTGAAAGTGTCCGGACAGAGAGAGTAGAGAAAGTCCCGTTCCTCTGGCCTGCTATTGACCTTTCACATTTACAGTGACCGAAGGTGTCAGAATACCGGCTATCACAGACACACAAGCATTACTTTAATTTATTTACCGTCAGTTCACTTCGTGGGGCTTTCAGTAACTAACTGGAAATGGGAAACGTCAAGTGATGGGATTTTGGTGTGCAACAAATGACAGAGGATGTGGAAGGAAGCGTCGTGACGCAATTTGAAGTGCCGTCACGACGTTGCGCTGGAGAGACTGAAACAAACAGGAAACCACAGTGGCCGTACAAAAGAATAAGCAATACATATTCTCTGTGTGTGTCTGTAGTCTTAGTTATCCAGCATGCAAAGCGCATGCGCCATATCGTCACCTGTGGCCTGCCAGACTCTTCATAATTTTCCCACATTATCTCATAAACAGCACGACTTTCGGGAGGGGGGGGGAGTTACTGAACACAAAACGTGTTTTGATTTTCTCTACAAGTTGTGCCTGAAACCCTTCTCATTCCAAGAAGAATTCAGTGACATATTATTACCATAAATATACATAAGTATTCAGGTAAAGTAGCCGTTATTTTTGCCACAGCTTTATGAAACTTGAGTTCTCTCGACAGATTTTCGAAAAATACTCAAATATCAAATTTCATGAAAATCCGTCCAGTGGGAGCCGAGTTGTTCTCTGGGGAGAGACGGTCAGACGGACAGACATGGCGAAGCTACTAGTCTCACGTCGCAATTTGTGAACGCGCCAGAACACACAGGTCAATTTACGAGCCAAGATACGAACCCTGCACCTTCCGAATACATAGCAGGAAGCCCTCCACCCCACCGCAACATCCTGGAGGTGTGTTAAAAACACTCTCAGCTGTGTTCCTAACGGAACTACGAGCACATTCCGGGGTCACGGGTCCGAAAATTGGTCTGCGCATTACAAGGAGGAGCAAAGCTATCGCTTCTGAGAAGCTGGTACTCAGATGTATTGGGGGAGTAAAGGTACAGTTCATTGCAGGCGCGTACCCGAAGGGCGGACTGCAGGCCCCCGCCCGCAAATCGAAATTAAAAAAGAAAAATAGCTTTTCTAAACACGACGATACCAAATATTTTACGCGATTTACCCTACAGCCGAAAGCAGGCAGTGAAACTGGCTGATGACTGACCGCACTTTAGAATTTGAAAATACAAAGGAAACTGATAGGAAGTGTCAGATGAACCAAATAGCCAAGAACATTACACACTGCCAACTGTACCAGGTGACTGAGTCATGGAACATACAGGTACACGTGTATGTACATAAAGTTGCAAGTAGTGTTATGTTATGTTATGTTATGTTACGTTATGTTGTGTTAAGTTATGTTACGTTATGTTGTGTTGTGTTATGTTATGTTGTGTTGTGTTATGTTACGTTGTGTTGTGTTATGTTACGTTATGTTGTGTTGTGTTACGTTATGTTGTGTTGTGTTATGTTACGTTATGTTGTGTTGTGTTATGTTACGTTATGTTGTGTTGTGTTACGTTATGTTATGTTACGTTAAGTTGCGCTATGTTATGTTACGTTATGTTGTGTTGTGTTGTGCTGTGCTGTGCTGTGCTTTGTTATGTTACGTTAAGTTACGCTATGTTATGTTAGGTTATGTTATGTTACGTTATGTTATGTTGTGTTACGTTATGTTGTGTTGTGTTGTGCTGTGCTGTGCTGTATTGTGTTATGTTACTTTAAGTTACGCTATGTTATGTTATGTTACGTTACGTTATGTGACGTTATGTTGTGTTATGTTATGTTACGTTGTGTTGTGTTGTGCTATGCTGTGTTGTTATGTTATGTTATGTTATGTTATGTTATGTTACGTTACGTTAAGTTACGCTATGTTATGTTACGTTACGTTATGTTAATGTTACAGATATACTTATGATGTTTATGACGCAGTTTTTAAAATTACAAATTAAACACAGCCTAAGGGTCAGTCCCCCCCCCCCCCCCTGAAAAAATCCAGGGGGGGGGCCCTGTCCCTCCCATTCCTACC
>Ga0123352_10011423_pt1 | contig 13995 bp, 8 predicted proteins | sample TergutLab28metaG_FD_89700 | JGI IMG/M metagenome (GOLD analysis project Ga0123352, IMG submission 89700) | Labiotermes labralis P1 segment gut microbial communities from Petit-Saut dam, French Guiana - Lab288 P1 | ecosystem: Host-associated > Arthropoda: Insects > Digestive system > Gut ...
GCGCGGGGAACTGCGCGCTCAGCCCGCGCGGCGCCGCGGGTCGTCACCGCCCCGACGGGGCAGACCGGTCCGCCCCGGACCACCGGCCGGTGGCCGGTTGCTCGCGCCGTTCCCCGCGCCCCTGGCGGGGCGCACCCCGCCGTACGAAGAGCCCGCCACCGCTGTGGCTGAGCACACAGTTCCCCGCGCCGCTGACGGGTACCCCCGCCCGGAGGGCACCCTTCGGAGATAGGGGGCAAAAACGGACGGGCGCCGCCGGGCACATCGCATTCTCAGGTCGTTTCCCTACGATGGCCCGGTGACGAGTGACACCGCGACGCAGGACCGCGTCGACGAGGAGGTCCGGGTGCAGGCCGCCGCCAGTCCCTGGGCGCGGCGCCTGCGCCGCTTCGGGTACGCCGAGCGTCCCCGGACCGACACCCGCGAACGCCTGGTCCCGCCCTTTCCCGAACCCGGGACCCGCATGTGGGAGATGCTGGGCCTCGGCCCGGCGGCCGCCCACCGGGTGGCGCGGTGGTCGGGCTGGCTCGGGCCGCTGCTCGTCGCCGCCTTCGCCGGAGGCATCCGCTTCTGGCACCTGGGCAGCCCCCGCGAGGTCGTCTTCGACGAGACGTACTACGCCAAGGACGCCTGGGCGCTGCTGAAGCTCGGCTACGAGGGCAGCTGGCCGGACGGCAAGATCTCCAACCCGGAGATCCTGGCGCACCCGCAGACCATCCCGCTCACGGACGCCCCCGGGTACGTCGTGCACCCGCCGATGGGCAAGTGGGTCATCGCGGCCGGCGAGTGGATGTTCGGCCTCAACCCGTTCGGCTGGCGCTTCATGATGGCGCTGCTGGGCAGCCTGTCCGTGCTGATGCTGTGCCGGATCGGGCGGCGGCTGTTCCGCTCGACGGCGCTGGGCTGCGTGGCCGGCACGCTGATGGCGGTGGACGGCCTGCACTACGTGATGAGCCGGATCGCGCTGCTCGACCTGGTGATCATGTTCTTCGCGCTGGCCGCGTTCGGCTGCCTGCTGATCGACCGGGACTGGGCCAGAGCCCGGCTGGCGTCGGCACTGCCGGTCGGCGAGGACGGATTCGCCGGCCCGGACCAGCACACCGGCGACCGTGCCGGCATGGGCTGGCGGCCCTGGCGGCTCGCGGCCGGCTTCTTCCTCGGACTGGCCGCGGCCAGCAAGTGGAACGGCCTGTACTTCCTCGCCTTCTTCATGATCATGACGGTGCTGTGGGACGTGGGCTCGCGGCGCATGGCGGGGGCGCGCCGCCCGTACCTGTCGGTGGCGCGCAAGGACCTCGGCTGGTCGGTGCTGTCGATGCTGCCGGTCGCCCTGGTGACGTACCTGCTCACCTGGACCGGCTGGTTCGTCACCAGCGGCGGCTACTTCCGGCACTGGGCGGACGACCGCGGCGGCACCTGGTCGTGGATCCCGGCGCCGCTGCGCAGCCTGTGGCACTACGAGCACGAGGTCTACAAGTTCAACGTGGGCCTGCACACCCCGCACCCGTACCAGTCCAACCCGTGGAGCTGGCTGGTGCTGGGCCGGCCGGTCTCGTACTACTTCGAGTCGCCGAAGTACGGCCAGGACGGCTGCCACACCGCGTCCGGCTGCTCCCGCGAGATCCTCGCGCTGGGCACGCCGCTGCTGTGGTGGTCCGCCTGCTTCGCCATCGTCTACCTGCTCTTCCGCTGGGCGATGCGCCGCGACTGGCGGGGCGGCGCCATCCTGTGCGCGCTGGGCGCCGGCTTGCTGCCCTGGTTCCACTACCAGGACCGCACGATCTTCTACTTCTACGCGGTCGCCTTCGTCCCGTACCTGTGCCTGGCGGTGGCCATGATGGTCGGCGCGTTCCTCGGACCACCGGGCGCAAGCGAGGGCCGCCGGATGTGGGGCGCGGTGGGCGCCGGCACCCTCGTCCTGCTCATCATCTGGAACTTCATCTACTTCTTCCCGATCTACACGGGCATGACGATCCCGTACTCCGGCTGGCAGGCCAGAATGTGGTTCGACTCCTGGATCTAGCCAGGTCGGCGACCTGTTTTCGTACGACGCGGGGCCCCGCACCGGACTTCCGGTACGGGGCCCCCGGTCGTTCACGACCGCGGAAAGGGGAAGCCCTCATTCCTGTCGGCGGGCGGAAAACGGCACGACGGAGGGATCCCATTCCGGGCGGCCCGGTTCCTGTTCATAGGGTTTCGGCACGAACCCGTGGCCTTTTCGAGACCCCGTGGACAGGCAGCCCCCGTAGAGTCCCGGGAGCGCGTTCACTGAACGCGTTCAAGGGGAGGGGAACGGGCTGTGCCCATGACAAGGGGCGTCAAGATCGGGATCATCGGCACCGTGTTCGCGGGGATGCTGGGGGTCGCCGGGTTCGGGGCGTACAACATCTGGACGGCACTGGACAGCGGCGGGGGCGGGAGTTCGGGGCACAGCAGCCCGCAGACGACCTCGACGGCACTGGCCAACGAGCCGCCGACGGCGAAGGAGGTCGCCGACACCGCGTCGGACTTCCTGACCTCGTGGGCGGGCGGGGACACCACGGCGGCCGCGCGCCTGACGGATTCCGTGCAGACGGCAACCGCCGCATTCCGCAGTTTCGCCACCGACGGCAAGATCTCCAAGGTCGAGATCACCGAAGGCACTCCCTCGGCGACGACTGTGCCCTACACCGTCATCGCCCATATCGCTTATCAGGGCAAGGAAACGCTCCTGCAGTACGGCACGGCGCTGAGCGTCGTCCGCAACGCCAAGGGCGACCCGGCCGTCAAGTGGGTGGCGTCCCTGCTGCATCCGAGCCTGTCCGAGGGCGACCGGATCGTCACCGGCCGGGCCAAGACACCCGACCTGGACATCGTCGACCGCAACGGCACGACGATGACGGGTCTGAAGTACCCGTCCCTGGTGAGGATCTTCGACGACTTCGCGACCCGGTACGGCGACAAGCTGTCCGGCGGCACCCCGGGCGTCGAGACGTACATCGAGAAGGCGGACGGCTCGCAGGGCAAGACCCTGGTGGTGCTGCAGAAGGGCAAGGGCAAGCGCCTGAAGACCACGCTGGACGCCAAGTTGCAGGCCGCGGCGGAGAAGGCGGTGTCCGGCAAGGACAAGGCGGGCGTCGTCGCGCTGGACACCCGCACCGGCGGCATCCTGGCGGTCGCCTACAGCCCGCCGACCGGCTTCGACCTGGCCCTGCAGGCGAAGGAGGCGCCGGGCTCGACCTTCAAGATCGTCACCGCCGCCTCCCTGATGGAGGGCGGGCTCACCCCCAACTCCAAGGCGCCCTGCGTCAACGGCAGGAACTACAGCTCCGGTTCCACCTACGGCCGGATCTACCACAACGACAGCGGCGTGCACGACAACCCCGACGCGACGCTCCGCTGGGACTTCGCGGTGTCCTGCAACACCGGGTTCATCCAGCAGGCCGGCCACCTGCGCGGCGGCGGACTGCGCACCACCGCAGGGGAGTTCGGCCTGACCGAGCAGTGGAACATCGGCACGCCCACCCTGGACGGCCAGCCGAGCATGCCCGTCCCCGGCAGCGACCAGGACGAGTTGACGTCGGAGATGATCGGCCAGGGCCAGCTGCTGATGAACCCGCTGATCATGGCGTCGGTGGCCGCGACCGCCGCCAGCGGCACCTTCCACCAGCCGCTGATCGTCGACCGCGGCCTGGTCGAGGGCCCGATCGTCTCCACGCGGTCGCTCCAGCCCGGCATCTCGACGAAGCTGCGGGCGATGATGCACGACGCCGTCAGCTACGGCACGGCGAGCGGCGTGATGAGCGGGTTCGGCGCGAACGCGGGTGCCAAGACGGGTTCCGCGGAGGTCGACGGCGCGGCCGCGCCCAACGGCTGGTTCACCGCCTTCGACGGGCATGTGGCCGCGGCCGCCCTCGTCCAGAGTGGTGGGCACGGCAACGCGTCCGCCGGGCCGATCGTCGCGTCGGTGCTGCGGGCGTCGTGACCGCACCGTCCGCCGCACAGGCGTCACCGCCGGCCGCGCGACCGGCACGGGAACCGGCACCGGCCGCGGCGACCTGGACGACCGCACGGCGCGCGGGGCACGTCCCCGCATGACCCCGCTCGTCGTCCTCGCGGTGCTCACCGCCGCGCTCACCCACGCCGCGTGGAACGCGATCGCGCACGGCATCAAGGACCAGCTCCTCGCCTTCACCCTGGTGGGTGGGGGCGGGGCGCTGTGCGCGATCGCGATGGCGCCGTTCGCCGCGGTCCCGCACCGCGGGGCATGGCCGTTCCTGGCCGCGTCGGTGGTGATCCACCTGGCGTACCAGTACCTGCTGATGCGGTCGTTCCGGCTGGGCGAGTTCGGCCAGGTCTACCCGGTGGCCCGCGGGGTGGCGCCGCTCGCGGTGACCGTGCTGGCCGCGGTGTTCGTGTCCGAACGGCCGGACGCCTGGCAGGCGTCGGGCGTCGCGGTGGCGTCCGCGGGACTCGGCGGCGTCGCCCTGTGGGGGCTGCGCGGCCGGCGGCCCAACTGGCCCGCTCTGGCCGCCGCGGTGGGCACCGGCCTGACGATCGCCGGGTACACGGTCGTGGACGGCGTGGGCGTCCGCGACTCGGGCTCCTCGCTCGGCTACATCACGTGGCTGATGCTGCTGCAGGGCCTGGCGATCCCGCTGCTGGCGATCACCGTGCGGCGCGGCCGGCTGCTCGCCGAGCTGCGCCCGGTGGCGGCCCGCGGGCTGCTGGGCGGCGCGCTGTCCACGGCCGCCTACGGCCTCGTGCTGTGGGCGCAGACCCGCGCCCCGCTGGCCCCGGTGGCGGCCCTGCGGGAGACCTCGATCCTCGCGGGCGCGGCCATCGGCACCCTGGTCTTCAAGGAGCGCTTCGGCCGCCCCCGCCTGCTGGCCGCGGTCGTGGTGGTCACCGGCATCGCCCTGATGCTCGCGGGCTGACCCGGGTGGCCTGGCTGGCCCGGGTGGCGTGGCCGGCCCCGGCCGATCTCGCCGGCCCGGCCCGGATGGCCCACTGGCCCGGGTCGGCCCGACCAACCGCGCCGGCGCGCGGCGCGTCGAGTGCCTCGCCCGCTCCCGAACCAAGGCCCCCGACCGGCCGCGCCAGGACCACCCGAGCCCGGCTGCCCGGCTCGCGCGCGCGACGCGTCGGGGGCCACGACCGCGTCGGGCGTCTCACCAGCGCCGGAGTCGAGGCCGCCCGAGCCGGGAGCCACACGAGCCCGGGTGACCCGGCTGCCCCCGGGTGGCCTGGCCGGCCCCGGGACGGCCCGGGCGGTGGCCTACTCCTCCGCGGCGTCCGCCGCGAACTCGGCGGCCAGCGCGTCGGTGAAGCCCGCGTTGGAGCCGAGGATGCCGCCGTCCACCGGCAGGGTCACGCCGGTGATCCACGAGGCGTCGGTGGAGGCGAGGAACGCGACGGCCGCCGCGATGTCGGCCGGCTCCCCGACCCGCCGCAGCGGATAGGCGCGGGCGGCGGCCTCCAGCATCCTCTCCCGGCCGTCCCACACCGGGGTGCGGATGGTGCCGGGCGCCACCAGGTTGGCCCGCACGCCCTGCCGCGCCGCCTGCTGGGCGAGGGTCCGGGTGAGCGAGATCAGCCCGGCCTTGGCCGCGCTGTACGCGTGGTTGCCGAAGTACGAGAGGCCGTTGACCGAGCCGATGGTGACGATCGCGCCGCGCTTCCCCGGCGCCTCGGCCAGGTGCGGCAGCGCGGCCCGGGAGCAGCGCATCGATCCCACCAGGCAGATGTCGAGGTCGCGCAGCCAGTCCTCGTCGCGCTCGTCGGTGAACTCCTCGCGGTGGTCGCTGCACGCGTAGGCGTTGTTGACCAGCACGTCCAGCGTGCCGAACGCGGCCACGGCCCGCGCCACCGCCGCGTCCACGGACGCGGTGTCGCCGACGTCGCACGCCGCGTGCTCGGCCCGTCCCCCGTCGTCCCTGATGGCGGCCGCCGTGCGGGCGGCCGACTCCTCGTCGATGTCGGCGATCAGCACGCCGGCACCTTCCGCGGCGAACCGTCGCGCGGTCGCCTCCCCGATCCCCCGGGCCCCGCCCGTCACCACCACACCGTACGTGTCGAAGCGTCTCATCGCGTCAGGTTAGGCAGTCCCGAACGGCCCTGACCAGAGCCTGTGCGCGCGGGTCCGCGGTGACGTTCTTCTGCATGCCGTTGGTGACGTAGCCGAAGCCGACGGCGTGTTCGGGATCGGCGAACGCGAGCGAGCCGCCGCGGCCGGGGTGCCCGAAGGAGCCGGGCGCGAGCAGCGGCGACGACGGGCCGTGCAGCATGTAGCCCAGCCCGAAAAGGGTGTTGACGACCAGGACGCGGTCCGGACCCGCGGACTCCACCGTGCGGGCGGCGGTGACGGTGGCGGGCGCGAGCAGCCGCGGGACACGGGCCGCGCTGCCCGGCGCGCTCCCGCCGGATCCCGCTCCGGCTCCGGAGCCGGTTTCGGCTCCGGGTCCGGTTTCGGCTCCAGCTCCGGCTGCGGCTTCGGATGCCTCGACGTCGCCGACGAACGCGGCATAGCAGCGGGCCAGCGCGCGGGCGGTCGCGATGCCGCCGGACCCGGCGAGTTCGGCCGCCCGGTAGGCGGGGTCGTTCTCGTCGGGTATCGGGGTGATCGCGGCGAAGGCCCGCACGGTCAGCGACCGCGGGTCGGCGTAGGCGTCGTGCACCGACTGCTTGGGGCGGGCGCGCAGCGCGCCGGAGGTGGTGGGTTCGGGCGCCGCGGTCGGGCCGATGCGGCCGACCCGGTGCTCCTGGCCGGCGGGCAGTCCGAGCCACAGGTCGAGGCCGAGGGGACCGGCGATCTCGTCGGCGAGGAACCGGCCGAGGGTGCGGCCGGTGACGCGCAGCACCAGCTCGCCGAGCAGCCAGCTGTAGGTCTGGGCGTGGTAGCCGTGCTCCTCGCCGGGCGGGAAGAGCGGCGGCTGGGCGGCGAGGGCGCGCGGCCCCGAGACGCCGTCCAGCGCCTGGGCGGGGGTCAGCGGCACGTCGAGCGCCGGCACCCCGGCCCGGTGCGCCAGCACGTCCCGCACGGTGACGCGGTCCTTGCCGTGCGCCTTGAACTCCGGCCAGTACGTGCCGACCGGCGCGTCCAGGTCGAGCCGGCCGCGCTGGTGGAGCAGCAGCAGGCAGGCCGCGGCCACGCCCTTGGTGGCCGACCGCACGGTCTGCGCGGTGTCGTGCTCCCAGGGCTTGCCGCCGGGGCCGCCGTCGAAGTCGCGGCTGCCGCCCCACAGGTCGGCCACCTTGCGTCCCTGGTGGTAGACGGCGACGGCCGCCCCCTGGTCGCCGCGGCGGGTGAAGTTGTGCGCGAAGGCGTCGCGCACCTGCTCCCAGCCGTCGGCCACCGTGCCGTGGACGCTGCCGTCGGCCACCGCCTGGTGGACGTCCTCGAAGCCCATGAGCGGTGCCTCCCGCGTGCGCGTGCCCGGCCCGCGCGCCTGCCACCTGCGCACCTGCGGGCTCTCCTGTTCCGCCCTCCATGGTGCACGACGGCCGCGGACGCCTGCGCGGGGCCCGGGGTGCGGGCATGCGGCGGGCCCGTTCCGGGACCGCGGCCCCTGGTCGTGGCGACCAGGGCGCGGCCCCGTCACGGGCCCGGTGGGGGGATCCGCTGTCAGCGTGCGGTACTCACGACAGCGGCGGGTACGCGTTCTGGATCAGCTGGTGGAACTGGGCCGAGAACCAGTGGCCCGCCAGGGGCGAGTTGGGCAGCGCGCCCGTCGGGTTGTTGCCGTTGCGGGCGTTGCCGCCGTAGGTCGGGTCGCACATCTGGTCGAAGCCCTTGCCCTCGTCGTTCGAGATGGCCGAGCTCGAACCGTCCGACTCACCCGGAGGCTTGATCCACACGTAGGCGTCGATGTTCGCCGAGGGGGCCGCGGTCGGGCGTGCCCCGATCCCCGCACCGGACTGGTTGCACCAGTTGCCGGCGTGGATACGGCGGTCGATGCGGCCGCCGTCGACGTAGGTGTCGACGCTGGTCGTCGCGCCGGGGCCGGTCGGACGCGCGCTGCCGCCCCAGCCGTTGCGGCCGGTGTCGATCAGCATGCCGATGCTGGACGGGAAGCCGTCCGAGACCAGCTGGTTGCGCAGGCCCACGGCGTAGGACTGCTCGTCCACGTAGTTGTTCCAGTCCACCCACTTGGACTGGCGCACCGTGGTGCCGTTGACGGAGTCCGTGACCTTGAAGTTGGGCTCCACCGTCGCGCTGTAGTTGGCGGTGTTGGTGATGAAGCCCTGCACGTCGGCCAGGCTGGCGCCGCCCGTGGTCGCGACCTGGTAGAACAGCTGGGCGGACGGGGCGAGGTTGGTGTCCCAGCCGAGCCAGGCGTGGTGGCCGGCGTCGATGTAGTTGTAGGTGTTCGACAGCGCACCGAGCTTGGCCAGCGCGTAGCTGACGCCCTTCTCGTAGTTGCCGTTCTGCTTCATCGTCGCGCACGCCGACGTGGCGCCGGCCTGACCGTCCGCGTTGGTGACCAGGTTCGGCAGCGAGTCGGGCTCGATGATGTTGACGATCCGCAGGTTGGAGTACTTCGCGTCCGACATGATCGAGGCGATCGGGTCGATGTACTGCGTCTCGTACTTGTCGATGTCCGTCGGGCCCAGCTCGCCGTTGGAGGCCAGGGCGGCGCAGTCACGGCCGGGGAGGTCGTAGATGACGATCTCGATGGTCAGCGGCTGGCCCGCGGCCTGCTGCACGGCGGCGTCCAGGTGGGCCTTGAGCCCCATGGCGCCGTTCGCGCCGTTGATCGCGGCGATCCGGTCGAGCCACACGGCCGTCGACTGGTTGGCGATGGACTGGCCGCCGTCGGCCGCGGCCTCGGCGGACCACTCGGAGTTGACGTAGCCCTTGGCGCCGACGTACGGGTTGTCGACCTTCGAGCCGGCCGGCGGGGTGGTGGGCGGCGTCGTGGGCGGCGTCGTCGGCGGGGTGGTGCCGCCGCCGGTGTCGCCACCGGTGGTGCCGCCGGTTCCGCTGCCGCTGTCGCAGGCCACGCCGTTGAGCGTGAAGCTCGTCGGCGAGGCATTGGTGCCGCTGTACGTGCCGTTGAAGCCGAAGCTGGCCGTGCCGCCGCTGGCGACCGCGCCGTTGTAGCCCATGTCCTTGGCCGTGACCGACTGGCCGGACTGGGTGATGGTGGCGTTCCAGCCCTGGGTGACCTTCTGGTTCCCCGCGAAGGTCCAGCCCACGGTCCACGCGGTCAGCGCGGGGCCGGTGTTGGTGACGGTGATGTTAGCGGTGAACCCGCTGTCCCACTGGTTCACGCTGTAGTTCACCGAGCATCCGGCCGAGGCGGCCGAGGCGGTGGTGCTCATCGCAGCGGCCACTGCGCCGGAGGCGACGACGAGCGCGCCTGCCGCCGCCAGCGCGGCCATTCTGCGTCGGACTATCGGGACTGCCATGTGCGAACAACCTCCATATGGGGGGTGGACCGTCGAAAACTGTTCGAGAGGTCGAGGGAGGTGGTGCGGTGATGCATGGTTCGGTTACACGCTCTTAACGTGGGAGCGCTCCCATAGTGGGGAGCCGGTCTGCTCCTGTCAATGCTTCAAACACGAGAAGCGGCGGACCCGCACGCCGGGGGCGCGCAGGACCCGAACTGACGGGACGTCAGTTCGGGTCCTGGAGACGGATGCCGGACCGGGTCGTGTGCGCCGGTCAGCGGCTTGCAGGTAGTTGACGCACCGTCATGCGATCGCGCCCGTGCGGACGCGTTCACGCCGTCACGAAAGCGCCGTCCCGAAGTGCCCCTCGCACAGGCGCCGTTACGCAGGCGCCGTCACCAAGTCGCCGGCACGAAGCACAGTCACCCGGTCACCGTCATGCGGTCGCGGCGGCGGCGGCCCGGCCGGCCGCGCGGCCGGAGAAGATGCAGCCGCCGAGGAACGTCCCTTCCAGGGACCGGTATCCGTGCATCCCTCCGCCGCCGAAGCCGGCCGCCTCGCCCGCCGCGTAGAGGCCGGGCAGCGGCTCGCCGCGCTGCTCGCCGCCGGCGGGCGCCGGGGTGAGGACGCGCGCGTCGAGGTCGGTCTCCAGCCCGCCGAGCGACTTGCGGGTGAGGATGTTGAGCCGCACGGCGATCAGCGGGCCGGCCTTGGGGTCCAGCAGCCGGTGCGGGGACGCGGTACGGATCAGCTTGTCGCCCAGGTAGTTGCGGGCGCCGCGGATCGCGGTGACCTGCAGGTCCTTGGTGTACGTGTTGGCGATCTCCCGGTCGCGCGCCTCGATCTCGCGCCGCAGTTCGGCCTCGTCGATCAGCCCCTCGCCGGTGAGTGCGTTCATCCCCCGTACCAGCGCGCCCAGTTCGCGCTCCACCACGAAGTCCACGCCGTGCTGCTTGAACGCCTCGACCGGGCTGGGTGCCCCGGGCAGTACCCGCTTGAGCACGTCGCGCACGCTCCTGCCGGTCAGGTCCGGGTTCTGCTCGGAGCCCGACAGCGCGAACTCCTTCTCGATGATCTTCTGGGTGAGGACGAACCAGGTGTACTCGTGCCCGGTGCCCATGATGTGGGCGAGGGTGCCGAGGGTGTCGAAGCCGGGGAAGTACGGCACGGGCAGGCGCTTGCCGGTGGCGTCCAGCCACAGCGAGGACGGCCCAGGCAGGATGCGGATGCCGTGCCGGGCCCAGATCGGGTTCCAGTTCTCGATGCCCTCGGTGTAGTGCCACATCCGGTCGCCGTTGATCAGCCCGCCGCCGGCCGCCTCGGCGACCCCCAGCATCAGCCCGTCGACGTGCGCCGGAACGCCCGACAGCAGTTTGGCCGGCGGGGTCCCCAGCCGTTCCGGCCAGGCCGCCCGCACCAGGTCGTGGTTGCCGCCGATGCCTCCGGAAGTGACCACCACCGCCTGCGCCTTGAGGCTGAACTGCTCCGCGACCTCCCGCGAACTGGCCTCGCCGCGCGCCGCGTCGCTGGGCACCAGCACCTCGCCGCTCACCCCGTCCACCGCGCCGCCGGTCGTGGTCAGCGCGGTCACCCGGTGCCGGAAGCGCAACTCCACCCGGCCGCGCGCGACCGCCTCCCGCACCCGCTGCTCGAACGGCGCGACGACACCCGGCCCGGTCCCCCAGGTGATGTGGAAGCGCGGCACCGAGTTGCCCGGCCCGGTGGCCAGGAACCCGCCGCGCTCGGCCCAGCCGACCACCGGGAACAGCCGTATCCCGCGCTCGTGCAGCCAGGCCCGCTTCTCCCCCGCCGCGAAGTGCACGTACGCCTCGGCCCAGCGGCGCGGCCAGTGGTCCTCGGGGCGGTCGAAGCCCGCGGTGCCCATCCAGTCCTGCAGCGCCAGCTCCGTGCTGTCCTTGATCCGCATCCGGCGCTGCTCGGGCGAGTCGACGAAGAACAGCCCGCCGAAGGACCAGAACGCCTGGCCGCCGAGCGACGCCTCCGGCTCCTGGTCGACCAGGATCACCTTGCGGCCGGCATCGGCCAGCTCGGCGGTGGCGACCAGCCCGGCCAGCCCGCCACCCACCACCACGACGTCCGCGTCCAGCGCCATCGGCCCGCTCCCGTCCCACTCGGCTGCTTCCACCGGTTACCCACCGGTCACGACGCCGAGCACGTTACGCGACGGCGCTGGCCAGGTCATTGTCCGCGGGCACCGGTATGCGGGCCGATAGGCTGTGGACCATGTCTGATGCCGCGCCCCGCGTCCGCTTCGCCCCCTCCCCGACCGGCATGTTCCACGTCGGAGGCGCGCGTTCCGCCCTCTACAACTGGGCCGTGGCACGCCGCTCCGGCGGCACCTTCGTGCTGCGCGTCGAGGACACCGACGCGGCCCGCAACCGGCCCGAGTGGATCGACGGCATCATCAGCGCGCTGGCCGCGATCGGCATCTCCCAGGCCGACCCGCACTTCGAGGGCCCCTACTTCCAGTCCGCGAACGCCGGCCGGCACCGCGAGGCGGCCCTCAAGCTGCACGCGGCGGGCCGCGCCTACTACTGCGACTGCACCCGCGAGCAGCTGGCCGAGCGCACCGGCTCGCAGCAGCTGGGCTACGACGGCTTCTGCCGCGACCGCGGCCTGGCCTACGAGCCGGGGCGGGCGCTGCGGTTCCGCACCCCGGACGAGGGCGAGACGGTCGTGGTGGACCTGATCCGCGGCGAACCGGCGTTCCCGAACAGCGCGATCGAGGACTTCGTGATCGCCCGCGGCGACGGCTCGCCGGTGTTCCTGCTGGCCAACGTCGTCGACGACCTCGACGAGGGGATCACCGAGGTGATCCGCGGCGAGGAGCACCTGTCGAACACCCCCAAGCAGCAGCTGCTGTGGCAGGCGCTGGACGCGGTGCCGCCGGTGTGGGCGCACCTGCCGGTGATCGTCAACGAGAAGCGCCAGAAGCTCTCCAAGCGCCGGGACAAGGTCGCGCTGGAGGACTACCTGGCCGAGGGCTACCTGCCTCAGGCGATGGTCAACTACCTGATGCTGCTGGGCTGGGGGCCCGGTGGCGACCGCGAGATCATGCCGTACGAGGAGCTGGAGCAGCTGTTCCGGATCGAGGACGTCAACGGCTCCTCGGCGTTCTTCGACCTGAAGAAGCTCACCGCGTTCAACGGCGAGTACATCCGCGCGCTGCCGGCGGAGGACTTCGTCGCCGAGTGCACGCCGTGGCTGATCGCGCCGCACGCGCCGTGGGCCCCGGAGTCCTACGACCCCGAGGTGTTCGCGGCGGTGGCGCCGCTGGCCCAGACGCGGCTGGCCGTGCTGTCGGACATCACCGCGAACGTCGACTTCCTCTTCCTCGACGCGCCGGTGGACGACGAGGCGTCGTGGGCGAAGGCGATGAAGCCGGGCGCGCGGGAGCTGCTGCGGGACGCCTCGGCCGCGCTGGACGTCACGCAGTGGGAGGCGGAGCCGCTGAAGGCGGCGCTGGAGGCGGTGGCCGCCGCCCACGGGCTCAAGCTCGGCAAGGCGCAGGCGCCGGTGCGGGTGGCGGTGACCGGCCGCACGGTCGGCCTGCCGCTCTTCGAGTCCCTGGTCGCGCTCGGCCGCGAGCGGACGCTGGCGCGGCTTGCGGCGGCGGAGGAGCGGCTGGGGCGCGAGGCCGCGGAGTAGCGGCACCCGGCGGCCGGGGTCCGGGGACGGCCGGGTCTCGGACGCCACGGCGCCACTGTGTACGGCCGTCCGGACGTCCCGGCGGCCCTCGCCGGCGGCACCCGGCGGCCCGGGGTCTCGGCATCTCGGCGTCCCCGCGTCCGGCGTCCCGGCGGCCGTCGCTGGAGGGGTGTGCGGGGCCGCGGGGGCGGGCGGGGTCGCGGGCCCGGGGGCGCACGGGCGGCGGAACGGGGTGCGGCGGGGGCGCAGGCCCCCCGGAAAAGTTGCTGGGCCTCCGGGCGCCCCGAACCATGGGAGGGGTGAGCGATGGCGCGTACCTCCGGTTCCCGCACCTGAACGGCGATCTCGTCTGCTTCGCCGCCGAGGACGACATCTGGATGGCCCCGCTGGGTCCGCCCGGCGGGTCGCCCGGGCGTGCCTGGCGGGTGACCGCCGACCGTACGCGGGTCGGCCCGCCGCGCTTCTCCCCGGACGGCACCCTGATCGCGTTCACCAACTGGCGCAGCCTCGACCCCGAGGTGTACCTGGTGCCGGTCGAGGGCGGCGCCGCGCACCGGCTGACGTACTGGGGCAGCAGCGACACGCGGGTGTGCTCGTGGACGCCGGACAACCACGTCCTGGCGGTGTCCTCGCACGGCAAGCCGTTCGCGTACCACACGTGGGCGTACAGCGTGCCGGTGGAGGACGAGCCGGGCGGGCAGCTGCCCTGGGGGCCGGTCTCCGACATCGCCGTCCAGGACCGGCCCTGCGAGGGCGGCGGCACCGACCGCCGCACCCTGCTGCTGACGGGCACGCCGCCGCACGAGCCGTACGCCTGGAAGCGGTACCGCGGCGGTGCCACCGGACGGCTGTGGCTGCACGGGCAGCGGCTGGTCGAGGGCATCGACGGGCATCTGTCGTCGCCGATGTTCGTGCAGGGCAGGATCGCGTTCCTCTCCGACCACGAGGGCGTCA
>Ga0123352_10011428_pt1 | contig 13992 bp, 7 predicted proteins | sample TergutLab28metaG_FD_89700 | JGI IMG/M metagenome (GOLD analysis project Ga0123352, IMG submission 89700) | Labiotermes labralis P1 segment gut microbial communities from Petit-Saut dam, French Guiana - Lab288 P1 | ecosystem: Host-associated > Arthropoda: Insects > Digestive system > Gut ...
AACAGCCAATCCTGCTACATAACACCAACACGCCTCAAGTCAGCACAATACAGCCTACACAATAACGCACCAAGTAGTCGCAAGCTCCTGAAGATGTATGTATGAACATCCGAAACATGTTGAGCAGTAAATTGACATAATAAAGCAAGTGTCATCAAGTTGGTCTATCTTTATTCAAATGTTTTTTATGTGTTTGTTTAATGTCTCTATGTGCATACAGTTTCATGTTTCTGAAATTGACAGGCTGAGCAGAAGCGTAGCAATGATGAGCTTTTGAGTCATGAACTGTCAAATGCTGTCTCACATAATAGCTCAAAGCCACAGCAGACTGAAGATGGTGATCTGTATAAAAATCTGCCTCAGGTGCACCCTGATATAGATGAGCAACACCAGTCACACACTCTGCAGCAAGTAGAACGAACTAAAGAACTGCAGGTATTTAGAGTTGTTTTAAAGAAGACCTGCTGAGATTTCTGTATTCCATAAAGTAATTTCAATTTACCTTGTCCTACTTTTTTATCTTGCACACATTACTTGCTGTACAGTTTTAAGATAGCTCCCCTCTGATGTGCTGTGAGAAATTGTATACATAGGAGACATGCTGTACATACCCAGTGAAGCCTGTATTCGTGTGTGTGTGTGTGTGTGTGTCCCCGACCACGTGCGAAGGTGTTACATTTAACAATGATGTCAGTTGCTGAGATTATGCAGCATCAATGTTAGATGAATGAAATTTGAATAAGTAGTGTGGGTAGAATGATAATGACAGGGGATAAATGAAGTAGTGAGACAAACTTATTCCATTGTCACTGTGTCCACCACAGATCTCACATGCCCTGGTGTGGGATGGCATCTGTGGTGTCATGGTGTGTAGTCAGGAACTAAGTACCTGAACCAACAAATTTTATGCTAAGCAAAAAGCCAGACTGTCACTGTGACTCCTGACAAAGCAGGAAATAATATAAATTTTTTAAATACATAGCTCTCGATACTGATGGTACTACGTAGATATGAACACAGCTCCTACTGCACCAAGTAAAGGTGTACAAGTCCTGCATTAAACAGGTAAACCCCTACCCAAACATACAGCTTCAGTACCAGACTTTAGACATGCTACTTTTGCCATCACAGTGCCTTCAAAATACATACATATACAGTATAAGACTCTAACTGCAGTACAGATTTTGAACAGTGCAAATTGAATGACAGAAAGAAGGACTTGAAAGAATTGAGGCTTATACATTAAGTCAGATGAAGGGTGTCCAGTAGTGAATGAAATATCAGTTAATATTTTCTACATTCTTGTAGGTGACCCTTTCCAGTTGTTGAAGAGTTACCAAAAAAGGTAACATTATTCTGTAAAAATCTTAGGCTTTAAGGATGTGGTTGGATGTTCTGCAAATATGTTGAATAAGAACAATTTGCAATCCACCCCCTGATATAGCACTACCCTTGCTTAGTGCCCTTGAAAGCCAGTGAACCAAAATTCCCCACTACACTTTATTTTAATTTACTTCCACTATTGATATACTGCCATAAATTGTGAACAGTGGTGCTATATCAGGATTTGACTGCATATCCAGTTAGTTAAAGCCTCAGCGATTGAGGACTTTTAAATTCTAACGTTCTGCACGGACGGAGGAGTTTTAAATTCCCTAATGAAGAAAATCCAACCATAATTTAAAAAAAAATATATTATTCACAAACATGTGATCCAATATTTCTAAAATATTAATAAAAAAAATCTTAAAGTTATGTAGATGCAGTATAATAATTTTCATTCCCTTAGGAATTGAGAATTTTGTGTTACAGCTGTGCTAAGTATAGGTATGTCAAGACTATCATTACTATCATCATTATTCTATCAAGCTATCAAACAGCTTTTCATGTTCATTATGTGCATATTCAGTTAAAGTATTCTTTCAGTTTGTCCATCAAGGGCTGTGGTGTATAAAAGTGCATAAATGGAATGGGTTGTCTGCAGAAACTTTAGATAAAGATGGAATTTGTAAGGTTTTTTCATTGAAATTTCATCAGGATTTTGCTAGTGAAATAAGGCCTGATCATTTTATGTATGTTTTTAGATTTAGGTAATATGGCATTCAGAATAATTATTAACGTTCTGAATTCAACAAGCTCTCCACTTAATGGTTGGGTCAGTATTTTAATGAATTAAACATGATGAAAATCAAAAGTAAAAAGTGTGTGGTGATTTGTGTGTTGTGTCACTGATTTAAATTTGTCACTTTGAAGAGTAAGATAGTTGAGCATTGTCGTAAGTAATCATGTATGCCATAGGATGGTTTTGGAGTCTTCTGTATTAGGAAGGCATCCACCATCATTCTCAAGTGTTCAAGTTTTGAAACTTTTGTTTTCCTGTTATTTGTTATTGATAATGAGATTTAGTAAATTTGTTTGAAGGATCTGACTCAGCAGTTGGCATTAAAGGAAGAGTTGGCAGCACAGTTGATGGCCAATATGAATCACATGTCTTCAGTACATACTGATTATGTGAACAGTATGAAAGATTCGCAGCAGCAGATATCAGGCCTACAAAAAGAAAGGGATGAGTTGATGCATGTACTTCAAAGTGTACAGAATAACAACTCAAGCAAGTGAGTTTTGTTTTATATATGTGTGGTTGACATTGGGAATGCTTGTTATTATTCAGTTCTGCTTTCAAAAGCACTGTTTAAGATATTTATGAAACAAATATTTTACCTTTTGCAATATGTGTAAATGAACACATAATGGGCATGAGGTATTAGTCTTTTCTTTAGAATTTTTAATCTCAAAGACTATGGAACATGTTTCAGTAAAATCTGATCAGTGGCTTGCCTTGGGGGGGGGGGGTCAGACCCCCCCTCCGAAATTCCGAAGGCCGTCCAAAATTGTGCCAGACTCAACCCATTTGTGAAAACTGTTAAAAATTGCTGAATTTAGGATGCCAACACCCCAAGATGTTCGGAAAAAAGGCAGTAAAATTCTAAAACTACCGAGGTTCACAATTGTTTTATGTTAACAATGACAAATAAATTGGTTGTCGTCATAAATAGTCTTAAAGTACCAAAAATTAAGAAAATCTTACTACATGAAATTAAATTTCTTGTACCAAATTACAGCTGCCTCCAGAACCCCTGACTAGGGGGCTACCGCCCCCAGATCCCCGTTCTCTCTGTCCTCTGTCCTTAACTGAATTTGTTGAACCTCCCCCCCCCCCCAAACAAAATTCCTGGGTATGCCACTGAATCTTATTGTGCTAATATGCAAAGATATTACCAGACAAATTTAATTTTTGTTGAGAGGGAAGTCCCAGTGCTCTTTTTGGCATCATATCTTGACTGTCGTAATTAGCGCCAGTTTCATCCTGGGCTTGGCTACCCTAACTTTTGTGCATGTAATAATGTATTCAACATACCCATGATATAAAAGTATTATAACTTATTATACTTCTGATATTTTATAGGATATCTGAGCAGAGGAGGAAAAGACTTCAGGAATTAGAGCAAAAAATTTCTGCACTCAGCAAGAAAATAACTGAGCAGGAAAAAATAATCAAGTTGAAGGAGAAAAATGATGAAAAAATCACTCAACTCAACAAAGAAATTCAGGTGTGTTTGCAAACAATCTATTATTTTAAGAAAATGTTATAAATTCAAGGTCAAGAACAAATTTGGCTGTCATGAGAACTCCCCCCCCCCCACTTATACTCATACATGCTGTTGTGAGTACAAGTGGGAATGTAGAAGGTTACATGACCAATGTCCTTTATAAATGCTCTTATGTTCTGTATTTATTTGTATAATTTATGCACCCCTGCTCTTAGACAAGTTACTTAACAAATGAATAGGGACACATCATTGCCCATTGACAGGTATCCAGGCACAGACAGGATAGAAGCAAGTGAGGGAGAGGTGCTATCAGTATAGAGACTGATGAATTACAGAATAAACACATATTGTACACCTTATATTAGGTTGTCAACAAGTAGCTCAAAATGTATTTGACTCCTATGATTTACTTTAACACTACAAGCAGGAAGTCATATTCCTTTATTGCATATAGTGGATAGTTCTAGTGCTTAATTTCTTTGGAAGTAATTAGTGAAATGAGAGTACACACAACCTGTAGTGATTCTACATTTTGGATCATGCCACTGCACTTGTTAATGGAAGTGCATGAGCAGGCTAAAAGAAATAGTTACTGCTTCACTCAATTAATAAAACACAGTACTTTATCTTTTACATAGATATCTAAGGAATTCTGAGTTAAATGCATCCAGTTACTTTACCATGAGTCTCGTAAGTCTTCAAAAATATATATTCAGCTTTGAAATGTTTGTACACTTGTTTCTTGTTTTTGTATAAGAATTAAACCATTATTTAATCTTATGTAGAACATGAAACTGTTATGTGCTTCTAGTGTTTCTCGTTAGTGATAAAGTTGGCATACATTACTTGTAATATGGCACTGCCCAGATGATCTGTACTCCTGTTCAAAGAGACTTCACCAAACAAACTTAGGTCTTGGAGTAGTGCACTATGGGGTGATCAATTGAGCATGCCTGTCAGATGAAGATCATAGTGCATTCTTTATTAGTGCTGTAAAATATAGTAACGAACTTTATATGACAATTTCATAATTTTAGGGTATGAAGCAAGCGAAAGTTAAACTCATACGTCAGATGCGATCAGAAAATGAGCGTTTCCGATCATGGAAACAGGAGAGAGAGAAAGAATTGATACAACTGCGCATTCAAGACAGACGGCGCCAAAATGAGATGGCACGTATGGAACGTCTTCATACAAAACAGCAGAATGTTCTGAAGAGAAAGGTGGAAGAAGCAGCTGCTGTCAATAAACGTCTAAAAGTAGGTGTAGATATATGCGTGTGTGTGTGCACACGCGCGCATGCATGCGTGCGGACATGCGCCCTCTTCTCACATTGTCTGTTTTAACGCTTTCACTTCAATATTAGTAACTGCAGAAGTGGCTGCTACACGACTAAATTATTTCCAGTGATTTTTTTCTTGTTTCCTAATTAACAAAGCATGTCTGTGTTTATATTTAGTATTACTGTCACAAACACTGACATTTGAATGTATTTTCTCGAGGGATTCTATAATATATGTACTTTCTAAGAGCTGTATTTTGTATTAGAATTCAGAAGCTTGCGAACGTCTATGTTGGGGATTTTTATTTTCTGTTATTACACATTTGAATACCATTCTTTAGACCTTGAGCTCTTCCAACAAATTAGAATGAGAGTGTGTGGCCAGTACTCACCTCCAATTGCACAGATTGCTATCAGCTCAGTCAAAATGTGTCTGTTATTGAGATTGATTGCTCCTGTGCTCTGTAATTCTGTTGTACATGTACTCTTTTGTATTACTGTGCTGCAGTGGACTGTTATTTTGGTGTTAAATCAGGAAAAAGTCCCAAACTGCTCATGTTTATATATATATATATATATTTTCTGTTCTTATGCTTTATGAGGTTGTTTTATATTTGTATTACTGGTATTTTATAAGATTGTGGAACCAAATAAATGCTGTGCATTGAAAATAAGGTTCTGGTGTTTGTGACAGTTTTCCTGCTGCAGTTAATTGCACACGTTTTGATACTGTACTGTACATGGATGCCATAACAAAAGTAAAAAAATTATGGAAAGAGATGGTGAATGCAGATACTTTTTTTTTTCTACAGTGTATTGCTGTCAGGTATGGAAAAACACATTTCAAGTGCTTCTTGAAAGATCATAGCAGTGTATGAATGAATTTAGAAAACTGTTGATAAAATTTCACATTCTCCTTTCTGTGCATTGCAGTTCAGTTATTACAATTAGAAAAACCGAATGCACACAGTTTTATTAAAGTCTCACTATTACAACACACTGTGGCTCCTACTCATTTCAGGCCTCACTGGCCCGTCTGTTTTGTACAGTTGTGCTCCCTGATGATGGGCCAGTGAGGCCTGAAACATGTAGGATCTTGTGTGTGTGTCATATTGTGATTGTCATAGAATTGTATGCATTCATTGGTTCTTATTGTAATAATATTCACAAACTGTAGTTCACACTGTAGGACTATAAATTTCAACAAATTCCTACCAACTGCAGCAAGATAGGAGTACTGATAAAATCAAGTACACTTAGTCATGGCTGTAACAAATATTAAACATTTATTCAAGTTGAGGTCTGTTTGCAGGATGCTTTAGCAGTACAGAAAAGTGTCCAGGAAAGACGGCTTCAGCAGCATGGGACAACAGCAAAGATTCAGCTGTGGATTGATCAAGAACTGGAAGTTCTTGTGAGCACTGTAGATGCTGAGAAGACATTGGAACAGTTACTGGAAGACAGAGCAATGCTTTACAGACAGCTAGACCAACTAAAGGTAAAGTTTTTCCTTCACATAATCCCACTTAAGTACAAGGCTGTGTCTGTTTAAAGACAAAAGTTTGGTTGCAAAAGCTTCCATTATTCAGCTGTTTTATCTGCCCTTTAAAAATATGGCTGAAAGTTTCTTAACTGGCCACATGGCATGATAACCAGATAGAATACAGCTGTGTGCTGCTAGGTGCCACTATGTTGATGTGTGATGAATCAGTATGGCGAGTGTTGCTGTAATAAAATGATGGATTTTGCAATTGACATTTAAGTGTGTGTGTGTATTCAGTGCGTTTTGTGATTGTTGTAGTCCAGAGAATTGGTGGATCATAAAGAGCATAAGATTTGCATCACGTTTTTTTAAGCTTGAGAAAGCAACTAATGATAATTTTTAACTTTTTAGAAAGCCTTTTATGATGATACTGTGGTAGAACACAAACATTTAAGTGGGATCAACATTTCACAAAAGTGTCCAGAGTTTGGTACAGAATTGTGAGCATACAGGTCACCAGTCATCAAATCAGATGGATAAAAATGTGTGAAAACTGTGTCAAGTCACCCATGAGGAAAGACATCTTATGATTAACAATTGATGCAACATTCTAGGCCTATCATACAGTGCTTGCCAAGGCACTTCAATCAATATTTGAACATGAGACAAATTGCTGTAAAATTTGTTTCCTGTCTCCTGAATGATGACCAGAAACTTCTATCTATGATCTTTCTGTTCCAAAAAATGAAAATTCATTTAAAGGACAGCTATTCAAAGATATTGCAGAGATTCAGGTTGATTGCAGTGGTGCTGGACAGCATCATGGAATGGGAGTATCAGCTATGCCTCCAGCAGTGGAAGAAGTGCTAGGCCATCTGTATAAACTCCAAACGAGACAATACTGTGCCTAAATTTTTTACTGCCACAGTCCAGAAAATTTTGATTGGAACCTTTTATGTGATGTATTCTTAGGCTTAAAGAGCATGTAGATTTGTCTAAGTACAAATTAATTTGTGTATGTTTTTCTGACTTTGAAGTTGAATTTTCAAAAATGAAGATTTGAAATAACATTTTTAGGCATGTTCACAATTGCAAACAGTGAGTATTAGCTTGGTTGTCTGTCCACCCACTCGGCTCCCACAGGACAGTTTTTCTTGAAGTTTGCTATTTAAGTATGTTTTAAAATCTGGCAAGAAAATTCAAATTTCATTAAAATCTAACAAGAATAATCGGTACTACACATAAAAACCTAAGCACATTTATGATAGTATCTTGCAGAATTCTTCTTAGATTGAGAAATGTTTCAGACAAAGTTGTAGAGAAAGTCAAACATGCATTTTATGTTCAGTGATGTTTTTCCAGAAAGTGTGACTTTTATGAGATAATGTGGAAAAATATGGTAGAGCCAGGCAGGCTACAGATGACAATATAATATGGCGCATGTGCTTTACGTACTGGTTAACTAAGGCTAAATACACACTCGGCATACGTAATATTTATTGCTTTTCCATGGCAAAAGTGGTGAATGCATTTCAGTGTTATATGTTCATTGCCTGTCTTGTTAATTTAGTAATCTAAATGCTTTTTTCCATAAAAGTATTACAAACACTAAATATTCACTTATTCTCTTTGCCAATAAACATTTCTGACTACAATGTTGCAAAATTGTGTGAGATGCACGCTTTTAACTGATAGCCTAAAAAGTGGTAAAAAATCAACCTGTCAATCTTAGCACACACTCATGTTCAGGGCTGGACATTAAAAGCATTAAAGCAGTTGTTCTTTGTAATAATTGTGTTCTACATTATTTACTGTGCCTTGTATGGTACAGATTTGTTTCCTGATAAGGAATTACCTGTTTAAAAACTTCTATTTTGTACAATACCCAGGCTCAGCTGAAACAAATTGATGTTGGTGCTGAAGACAGGATTACAATGGAAGAGGATTTAAAACAGCTCCAGAGAGATACTGACTTGAGGAATGCCCAGATAACAGACTTGCAGCAAAAGATTCTTGATTCTGATCAGGGTAAGACTTCTGCTTCCCTTATTATACAAGGTCTGTCCGGAAAGTATCAGTCCTTTTTGAATATCATGTGGCCTTGATGTAATGTGGCAGCCAGTCAGAGAAGACCCCATTGCGCATGCGTGAACAGTCACTGTCCCATGGGGCTAGTAATTCAGAAGTGAGACACTGTTAAATGAGCTTGTGTAATGTGTAACCGTCACATTTACAATGACCAAGTGAGTAGATCAGCGAATCTGCATCAAGTTTTGCTTCAAACTTGGACATCTGACCACGTAAACTATTCATATGATTAAGAAGGCTTTCAGGGATGATTCAGTGGGTGAAGTCCAGATAAAACTTTGGTACCGACGCTTCAAAGATGGCCAGGAATCCATTGAAAGCAAACCACGTCCTGGAAGGCATTCAAGAAGGGAACTCTCGAAAATGTTGAACACGTGCGGGCTGCAATCGACGAAAATCGGTGATTGACAGTGTGAGAATTAGAAGAAGATCTGGGGATTCCACAGACTTTTGTTTCAGAGATTTTGATGGAGGATCTTGGCAAGAAATGTCTGGCGGCAAAATTTGTTCCGTGGCTTCTGTTACAAGAGCAGAAGGAATTTCTCGCTGAAGTTGCAGAGGATATGCTTCAAACCACTAACAATGACCCAGATTTCCTCAAAAAGGTCATAATCAGAAATGAGTCATGGGTCTATGGCTATGACCCTGAAACAAAAGCCCAATCTTCCCAATGGATGTTGACTGAGTCTCCATGTCTGAAGAAGGTGCAGCAAAGTTGGAGCAATGTCAAGGCCATGTTGACGGTTTTTTATATCATGAAGGTGTTATCAACCATGAATATGCTCCTCCAGGCCAGACGCTAACTAAGGTGTACATCATCAAAGTCCTTTGCCGGCTGAGGGATGCAATAAGAAGAAAGCAGCAGCATTTTTGGGCCAATTGTGACTGGCAAAACATCACATTACCCAGGTCTGTCAGGTCCCCTACAGCCCAGATTTGGCTCTCTGCAACTTCTGGCTTTTCTGAAAGCTAAAATTGCCTTTGAAAGGGAGGAGATTTGTGAGTGCGACAATTACACAGTACACAAGGGCAGTCAATGGTGTCTCTCTGCCGACTGACTAGCCCCATGGGAGAGTGACTGTTCGCAGATATGCAGTAAGGTCTCCTCTGACTAGCTGCCAAGTTACATTAAGGCCATGCAACCGGTTCTCAAGATATTCAAAATGAACGGCTACTTCACGGACAGACTTCATACAGTGGCTGATGAAAAGCAGCTTACCATGCAGTGGAGCACATTGCTTTTTGCTGTAGTAAAAGATAAGGAAAGGCAATTCTGTTCCAGTAATACATGGTCGTTGAAAAAAAAAGTTCCTACGTTCAGGATGTAATAAGCCGTAATATATGAACCTAGAGAACGTAATTACTTATTTTAATATTTGGAGAAATCCTCAAATTTTCTGACATTCTAAGTAAAGCTTGATATGAGCACCATTTGTAGCCCTGCAAAGATTAAAGTAGTATTTAATTTAATTACAGGTAATGTAAATTACTGGCTTCACTTCTTCATCTCATCAATCATGAAACAAACCATTCAGAATATGTTGAGGCATATGACTCCAGTGGGATGGGTCCACATCTTGTCAGAAAGTGACTGCAGTTTGTGTTTTCATTGTGTGACACTCCCACTGGATGAATGGTTTCCAACATTCTGGATGAGTGTAGGGCCTTAGTTTTTGAGGGTCAAGCCATCCAATAAGAATAGCACATTGACTATTCTTTTCAGATTGCTTGGCCTTGAAAACGTTGGTACAACATTCCTTCGAGATGTCAGGAACCACTCACCCAGTGACACAGCTTCATATCCCAAAAGATCTTAACCCTCCAAAGCATTGCTGTGAGAGCCTCAAATGTCTTATACTTTAGCCTCTATACACAGTGCACTTACAGATGCAGCTTTCTCTCCTGAAGTCCATAGTTTTCCTGGCGATATAGTGTCTGGAGGTTCTCTTTTGTATGTTGGAAGTTGTGATGAGTGGCAACAACAAACCTGACATCATAAAACCTCATGATGCAGTGCACTTTCTTTTGAGTGGACTGCATCATACTGACTGTGTTAGGTGCACACTTGTATTGTCACTGAGAGTTACGTGCACCTGCACAGTAGTTGAGGAGTGAAAATATTGTGAGTTGATGAGCATTTCACAGCAAATCCATGATTATGTCTTAAAATTAGGGAGACATTCAACTTATAAAGCCTGATAATTTTTTTTTGAATGACCCTGTTTACAGGTAATTGATCTAATTTAGGGTAAGGACTTACCATCTAATTGGAAGTAATATGTTTTGTTTAGTTATGGGTTATTTTGCAATGCTGTCAGTATTTCAGACCATGTAGTGTAAAATTGTAGGATGATTGTGAATGATGAATTGGAAAGGATATGGAAGGCAGCAGTTGTCGCCTGATGTAGTTAACATCCCAGCATTTATATGTAAGGACAAAAGAAAACATTTAAAACTCATTCAGGATAGCTAGTGCCAGAGGGAAGAATCAAACAGAGCAGCTTTTTAATACATGCCTGGAACTTAACTGCTATACCAATCAGTACTGACAAAAATCTATTTCCTTTCATCCTAACACATCAGAGAGCAGTGGCACAGAAGTATGGTCTTTTACATGTTACTTTGCCCACATTTTCAAACATTTTGTAAACAATGGACACCATTCGTTTTTTCAAGATACATCGTAGATACTGTCTGGCTCTTAGTGGTTCCAGTATTTCTAGTATAGACGGTAGAAAGATGTACAAATCGAAAAATAACCCCTTCTGATTGTGAAAATGATGCATTTAGAAGCATTCAAATGACATCCCTGATAAAAATTCCAGCAAAGAACTGAAGAAGATGGTCATCCTGGAGACCACACAGCTTGAGGATAATATGTGGGCAGTTCCAAAATCAACTTCCGATTGGTTGGTAAAAAGAAACGCGTCATAGCGCCAAAGCGCACGCTCAGTAGTAACAAGTAACGTTTGTTATCGCTGAACACCTACCCTCATATATTTTCACTGTATAGTGTAGGAGTAATTACTGATGAAACATGGATACTGTCATCGCTGCTCTCGCCAGCTGTGAGGTATGTGCTGTGATTCGTTTTCTTCACGCAGAAGGACAAAGCGCGGCCGAGATTCATCATCGATTGTGTCTTGTATATGGTGATAATGTTATGAGTGACAGTTGTGTGAGAGAATGGTGCAGAATATTCAGGGATGGGCGCACTGATGTGCATGATGAAGGTGGTCAAGGATGACACTCAATTGTGACTGATGAACTTGTTCAAAATTCGACCAATGTGTGCGTGGAAAATGTAGTTTCATGATATCAGAACTTTCTGAAGAATTTCCACAAACTTCGAGGACTACTTTGTATCGATTTGTCACAGACAGATTGGGTGACCATAAGTTCTGTGCATGGTGGGTGCCAAAACAACTGACTGACTTTCACAAAACTCAAAGAATGGGGTCAGCCTTGACATTTCTTCAGGACTACTGGGAAGAGGGGGACTAATTTCTTGACAGAATCGTGACTGGTGTCGAGACTTGGGTACAGTTCGTGAATGCAGAGACCAAAGAGCAGTCTAAACAGTGGATGCACATGCATTCTCCGAACAAGCCCAAGAAATTCAAATGAACACTGTCGAACAAAAAAATGGTGGCTACAGTATTCTGGGACCATAGGCGAATTTTGTTGACAGAATTCATGGCACCAGGGACCACAATAACATCAGAGGTTTATTGTGAAACACTGAATAAGCTTCGGAGGTCGATCCAAAACAAACGGCGCTGCTGCTCACTAAAGGCATCGTTCTCCTGTACGACAACGTGTGGCCCCACACCACGGCTCGCACAAATGCTTTAATCAAGCTCTTCAACTGGGAGATTTTCGACCACCATCCTTACAGTCCAGACCTGGCGCCAAGCGATTACCCTCTCTTCACCAAGATGAAGGTCTGGTTGGCTACCCAGCGCTTCCACACTAACGACAGGCTCATGGATGGAGTCAACAACTGGCCGCATAACTTGGCACCGTTCTTTGACGAGGGACTACAAAAACTAGTGTCACGGTACAAGTGCCTAAATGTGGATGGCAACTATGTGAAGAAGTAATGCAGTTATTTATGTAACTGTTCCATATAATAAAGTTTTGTTCTCTATTTTGTATTTTTTTAACCAGCCAATCGGAGGTTGATTTGCAATTGTCCATGTATCTTAATTTCAGATGTTTCATGAGGTTGTTACATGATGAGCCTTGAGCACAAGGTTTGACCCTGTTTCATACACAAGATATATTGTGATATGATGTGAATGTAATATTAATAATAATAATGTCTGTTACAGAAAATAAAACAAAAACCCGGTGGGATACTGTACAGTCTATGGCAGATGCCAAATGTGCACTTAAACATCTGTTTGAGTTGGCTGCTGAAATTAAGAGAGATGTTTCAAACAAAGAATCTAAATGTGAAGATATTGCGGTAAGCTGTGTGTAAGATATAATACAGGTTAACTCAGTTACAACAAGCATTATGGGGTTGGATAGTTTTGCTTGATGTAGCAGTTATTTAGAAAACCTGTGAATGTCTGCCTGTCTTGTATAGTAAAAGAAAAGACAGTATAAGTGCACATAAGTAACACCTAAAAATATGTGTACTCTGTAAAAATTGAAAGGAAACATAAAAAAAATTTATCTAAAGGCTGCTCATCATCCCATTTTCACCAACACAATTTAGAATTATGACCTATTTCATGAATTTCACTCTGAGGTCTCTTAGACTTCCTGTTATTACCATTGGTATACTGAACTCCATATTCTTGGTAGGTGTCTTAATTTGCCATCATTGTCGGAGTATGCCAGTTCCCTTAAATGGTTGATTAAAAGTATGCATGTATGTGGAGAGCTAAACTGTGCTCTATGCTCTTGTGTAACAGAATAAAGTTCTCACTTTGAAGTTCAAGTCACTACGACATTTTCAGTCATTCATAGTGTCAAGCTGCTTGGAGCTCATGATGAAATTTTACAGTGTCTGTCTATAATATCACAGTCTTGGTCATCTCTGGTTAGGAGGATGGGTCTATGCTTTATACTTGAGCCAAGACCTGTGTTCAGGCTCTTGACTAGATTCAGCCACATTCTGGACTTTCATGGCAAATTTTTTATTTTCCTTTCAGCCAGAACTGCTGAGCATGCATGAGCAAAGCCTTGGCTTAGATCCTGTGTAAATTTAGCCAATGTGAAATTCCATAATGTGACATTGATCTGTTCGATACAGAATGTTTCTCATAGTATTGCTGGGATAATGAATACAAGGTGGAAATTATTTGTGTAAAAAGTGTCGAACAAATTATGACAATGAAAGAAAAGTGTTTAGATCTGACTATGATTGTTAAAGTACATAAACATCACTGACACCAGAGCCCTCTATTGAACATGGTCGTGATCAGCCATCCCCCCCCCCCCCCCCCCCCCCCCCCCATTTCATTAATCTTTCTCTCCCCCTCTTTTTTTTTTTTTTTTCCTTTTTTTTTAATTTC
>Ga0123352_10011429_pt1 | contig 13992 bp, 11 predicted proteins | sample TergutLab28metaG_FD_89700 | JGI IMG/M metagenome (GOLD analysis project Ga0123352, IMG submission 89700) | Labiotermes labralis P1 segment gut microbial communities from Petit-Saut dam, French Guiana - Lab288 P1 | ecosystem: Host-associated > Arthropoda: Insects > Digestive system > Gut ...
AACTTGATGCACAAAATTTGTTTCACAATAAGTTTTATTTCATGCCTCTACATGTTTCGAGCACATGTGCTCATCATCAGGAGGTCAAAATTGCATTGCACAGCCTCTGGTATCATCACACTGAAACAAGTGAGTGGTCTAAAATTACTAAAATACAATACTATAAATATGAGCATATAGTAGTAAAATTTATGTGTGAATTATTCGGGTGTGATTACTGTGTATTACTTACTATAAACATGCTATGTCATGTAGAGGTTATGTTTATCCAGTTATTAAACTTATTAGAAAGGTGCTACGTCTATTTACATTTATGTTTGCTTATTCTATCTAGTCATAAAATCAAATAAATTGCTGATTAGTTGTTGTATCTATAACGTTATGTTTGTCCGGGTGTTAGAATTGTTAAAATTACGATGCTATTTACATTACCTCTCCAAAAATGTTGTGTTTATCTAGTTATTAAGATTGTGCGGTGTCTATTTACTTTACGTTTATTGTTGAATCTACAGAAAATGCAACTTGACTGTTGTTAAAACGTGCTTACCCTATAGGTGGTCGTCTCGTGCACAGGTTGAGAGACGACTGGTTGGAATGCATGGGATTGTGGGTTAGGCTTCAGGTGGGTTATGACGTGTAGTATTTGAATGAAGGAGGTCAAATATAGGATTATGCTCGTTAAGATGTTGTTCGGGGATGAGTTCATTATTATGGTGGAACGACTGGATGTACATTTGTTCATATGGAAGCAAAAAGGTCGGTGTGTTGATCTGCTTCAGAAGAGTCATAGTGTCGTCAATGTTACCATATTCATGTCTGCAGTTAATTACATTTAGTGCATATGCCAAGCGAGGGTCATTGTTTTTAATGTATCGTTGGGGTGTTCCCGGAATCTTAATTTTAAGTTTCGACTTGTCTACCCGACATAAGCTTTGTGGCAGGTCTTGCACGTAATTTTGTATATTCCACCGGGTTGGTGCTATGGGTTTTATGAAATGTTGCAGTGTTGTTGTAGTCTTGAACGCTATGCCTATATTCGTACTTTTGAAAAAATTGGTAATTTTTCTTATATTTGGGCTGTGGAAGGTAAATGTTGTCCAGATTTTTTTGTCATTCTTGCTAGTTTTTGTTGTTGTTGACTTTGTGTATTATCTGTCGGTTAAGTTTCAGTAGCAGGTGTTGTAAAAAGAATGTTTATGTTGTTTCTTACAGTCACGTAGTGTTTACTGGCTTCGTCATGTCTGTCCTTCCGTTTGTCCGCACGTACGAGCGCGCCTCCCACTGGACGGATTTACGTGAAATTTGATATTGGATACGAGTACATCTATAAAAATCCTTTCAAAAAATCCAAATTTCTTTCATCGGAAAAAAATTTCGGGAAATTTGCGTGTAGAAGTTAAGTATGCTTTTAGTGTTGCCAGCGCCATGAATTCGCCACGGAAGCATTACTGTGCTTTACCCAGCATCTTTATACTGCCTACAGTGACACACTGCACATCTGAACAGCAGACAGATGAGACACTGTTGCCAGTCCACTGCAACAAAGGTTACACGAAAACGCCACAAAGTTATGATATTCGTACACTGCCTCTCTTGTTGAGGGATATGCCGTCTGGGGGACTCAGGATGGGACGAAGCATGGACAATAGAAACTGCATGTTCAGCTGCTCTACAGATTATTGAGCAGTCGAAGCGACCCTGGGTGACATGGCTTCTAATCCGAGTAGAAGTGACACTGGAAAAAGGATCGAAACTTTTCACGTTGCAAGAGTCGAGGAAGGGAGAATTCACTGACAAAAAAAAAAGCAGGCAACATATCGAAATGAAACAACACTTTTGCGAATTAAGGCATTTCAGTGCTAAATACTTCGGGCAGTTGGAGAATATAAGTACCACATCATAAAGTATGATTTTCACTGTTTTCTGAATTATAAAAAACTATTTTAATCTCATCAAATACGAACACGTTCGACTTTCCATCTAGCCATTACAGATAGGCAATGGACAAGAACTCAGTAATTCTTCCATTATTTCCTCATTCTTTAATTTCGTTATAATTTATTTTATATGCTTTATTTATTTTATTTTTTGTCTTTTTTATTATATTTGCTCTAGCTTCTGTTCCATTACTACTAATTTACTCTTTTCCCTCGTGTATTGGTTTCATGTATCCGTCCGTCCTTCACTGTCTACTAGACAACGACCCCTAGAGGAAAAGTGAAAAAAAAAAGGTCGCGTAACCTCAGCCTTATTTTCCTTCTTCAGACCCTCTGCAACTTCCAATAAACCGATATATCTTATCCAGGCTGTACTACACATTCCACCCAAAAAAAAATGCACTACAGTGTTTCCCTGTTGTAAACCAATTTCATCTTGCGTACATAAACGGGGATTTATTTTCTATCGCCATTTACACAAAGCTTTTCAATTTTCTTTCAGAGGCATTTGCTCTTTTCCTCCGCCTGTCTCCTGAAGTGCACAGAGGTGTGTAAAGCTCAGCGACATTCAACACAATACGTCATAAACGTTTGCTGCAAGTTCGTTGTTGGTTTTGTGGACGCTAGCGGACAGGCAGCTTTTACACTGCTTGCGAAGTTTCCCCGTCTGCGCAAACACAAAGGCTATAGACCCTCACACTGAGAACCTTAACCTGTACTAACAGGCAGAAACTCATTTTTCTTAAATAATTTTTCGGCTGTAGCGGATTTTACATATGAAAGAAGTTACATATGCATATGATGTCCAGGCGCGATATCAATTTGTGTTCCCACAAGGGAAAAGAGTAAAATTTATTTTTTTTTTAAATCTGCAACCAAATGAATTCGAACATTAGCATTTATACTGTCGATCTGATCACGAGACGATGTGCTTGTAATAAAATTAATTACACTTTTCCTGATTACGTACAGTCTAAGTGCAGGATGCAGGTGTGTGCCTATTTATCGCTCCGAACCGTCCAGGAGATGCGAGAAGTGAACGTGCAATTGCGATAACAATGTGAGAATTAACAACATTTTCACATTTTTCCCTAAAGACGAACGTTTCAGATGTGAAACAAAGATATTATTATTATTATCATCATTTCGATGTCAATGCAGGGTGTAGAAAAGTATATTCTCTCAAAAATTTTACTTTATTTATGGCAATATTCAGAAAACGAAGTGTCGAAAGGAAGTAAAATCAGTGACTAATAATTTGTAGAGTACGTGAAAGTAATCGATTGTGTCCTACTGAGGCGTTAATCCAGCATCTGATAGGAGCAAACGAGGGAAAACAAGAAACGTTTAATTGAAAAGTCACATTCAACAATTCTACGTTTATTGTGCCGCGTTGGAGGGAGGTAGCTGCACAGTACCGGAGGCTCTATTTACAGTTTTGTGTACTCCTGATGATGGGTGTGTTTGACACCCGAAACACGTAGAGTGAACTTGCAGAATAACATATAGACTGCTTTTTCTTGCATCACTTTGGACAATTATTAATGTAAATCCAAATTCAACAATAAATACCAAAACTACTTAATATATTATTTACAGTTGCCTTAATACTTTTACAATACATGCTCCCAATTTGATAGCTTGGATTCTTTTTATTTATAAGGTCACAATTCAGGTCACGATTCGCAACATGCTTCGTATGTCCGCCATCAGAATGAATGAGAGCTTGGACACGTCTAACCATAGGCTTTTGTACCCTGTCAAAGACCCGGGGCGGTTGCGATTATTTCGCAAGGCATTTACAATGCCTTAGTCAAGTGTATCTTCATTTTCAATTGGCGCTGAACAGACGAGGGTTTTTAAATATCCTCACAGATAAAAATATAAAGAACTGAGACCAGGTGAACACTGGGGCTGTTCTTCAACAACTAAATGTATGCGGACGTACGTTTACATGAATTTCTTCTTTTTCGTGTGGGCAACTCTCTCATGAATATTTTACAATTATTTTAGGTACATTCTGTGCACTAATATATATATATGAAAATAAGGCATCCATATAAACATGCAACTTTAAATTAACTTGAATTACGCAGTACGGTGCACGAAAAATAACCCCGCCCCCGGATGAATCCCGAACCGGTTTTAGCAACAGCTAGCGTAGTCACGTGATCACGGTAGTCCCACGGCCAGCTGGAATGCCCAGGGACTAACAATCTTTAATAACAACAAAATAACTGTTCAAATGTTATGAAACGTTTTGTTATTTTAATATTTGTACAACTGTCATTGTCATTGACACTAAGACCGGACTATTTATCGTGCGCTTTTCTGTCCATACGCAAAGACTGAGCTCTTACTGCTCAGTAAACACACTCCGTCTGTGTTATCGTATCAAATTAGTTAACTGAGCGTACGAAAATAATCGCCGTTTGTTCTGAGGTCCATATAAAATACAAACGTATTTTGTTGCCAGAACCTACAAGTTCGGGATCTTGAGATCGGCGATACCTCACGCCATCACTGGGCGTTGGTGTTCAGTACAAGATACAAGCAATCTTGGATATTTTCTACGAATATATCTAACAGTAAACCTACAACAAATTCTAAAGAATAGTGGACATCCTTTGCAGCATGATATATATGATTTCTTGATAATTATAAATTTTAAATCATTTTACACGGATAGGAACGAAGAACACAATGACGGGGATTTGCTTGAAAATTTTGAGATACTTTTGCAGAAAAATTCCGATTAGGTGTCTTGTCCTCTTTCACTAATTCTACGTTCCAACTATGTGGTCAGCACCAAATGTCGACTGAATCGTTCTTCACAAAAACCATTAGTTTGGTGTAATTAGCATGATTACAAAATAAGTGGGTAAAAAGCCATAACTGTGTAACACTTAGGAATTTCTGTTGTAGACAAATGTTGTCATCCACAATGACAGATATGACTGATCGCAGTCATCCTGGCACTAAGTACTTTTAGAAGGGAACTGTATCACTTATGAATGATTCAATAACTCCTTGACATGGTTTAATACAAACACTACAAAAAGGAAACGCACATACTCGAAGCTAAAACGTTTGTGACATTCCAGAAAGTAAGTCCTGTCCAATAAGGTAATTTGTACCACCACCGCCTAAAATCTCTTTCCAAACCAGGCGAAGTTATTTGGACGGAACAGCGAGACAATGTGTGAAAAACATTTCAACAAAATAATTATTTTATGTGAAATTCGAAAAAAAAAAAGAAATAATTGAATGTTCAATATTCTATACATAATCAGACAAGCCTTAATTATAAACAACCAACTAGATGCAATAATAACAATTTATTAGTAATTTCAATCAGCTCAACAAGTTTCGGGCGATAATTTCGCCCATCCTCAGGAGCACTAGACTGTGTTTACAGCTTGTCACCAGCAAGCAACTTCTTCAGTATATTATACCACAAAATGTAAACACAGTCTATTGCTCCTGAGGATGGGCGAAATTATCGCCCGAAACATGTTGAGCTGATTGAAATTACTAATAAATTGTTATTGTTCCATCTAGTTGATTGTTTATACCATTGTATCAGAGATGCACGGTCACACAAACATCAAAAGCCTTAGGTATTTGTACAAACAGAAAAGTAGTTAAAAATAAAATTACGAAGGTCGATTTTAAAATAATAGAATTTGTTCAACTCAGACTACGAATCTGTAATCCAGACAAGATCGAGTAGCCAAAGACAGTCGATATAAGACCACACCCATTTCTGTTTCAAGAACATCAATCATAGGAGCAATCCTACTATAGTTTAATATGCCGCCGCCAGAACTGCTGACACTATAAATAAAGACGTCCGTCCAATAATATTCTGATGGTAGCCGCACCAGTCGGAAGTGGAGGTGTGTGACACGCCACGGTAATGGATTAGCCTATATGCTTAGGTAGACAAACGATGTGATGACATACAATGACAATGTCGTCGGGAGAGCCCCACTCCAGCCGAGATTTGATCATCACTGACATCATGTGCATGTGTAATAGCAAGAAGCAGCCCAGGCTGCTCTGGACTCTTCATTTCAACAACAGAAGGCGACACATTATTCGTCGGCATGCTCAAGTGGTGAGAGCAGAACCAGAGCCGTCGTGGCGGTCGGACACCTGTTCTGCACCTGGCAACGTGCATCACTGTTGGTCGATGTTCTTAGGTGACTGCGAGGGGTATAATTATAGAGAGTCTGAGATTCTGGTTTTTGGGCTTTCTATTGATAACCCTGACAGAAGTTTTATGATGTTCGTCACCTTCTTCAAAAAGGTCTGAAGCAGACATTACGTGACCTTAAGAAACAAATTCTTCCGTACGTCTTATTTTTAGACTTTATTCCAATCATCTTGTGATATTTCTACTTTAATATGAATTCCAGTTGAGTATTTATAAATCAATTATCATTAATAAATAACAGTTAATGTATTTCCATTTTAATATTATCCCGTTTACGTTTATGTACCCCAAGTGATCTCTTCCACTCAGGTTTCCTAAATATGATGTTGTTTGCGTTTCTCACCCTTTCATGGACGCTATATCATTTATCATCTTATTTTTTTTTATTTGATCACTCTATAAACATTTAGTAAAAATTACATGAAGTTTCTAAACATGCAGTAGCTTCCTGCCTAACCTTCTGTTATTATCAACCTCTTCTCTACAGCACCCTATTCTCAAATACCCTTAACCTATGTTCCGTTTAATGTGGAAGTTAACAGTCATTAAAAGCCACATAAACACTTAACTGTATTTACCTAATTTGTAACCCGACAGTGACCGGAGGTTCTCTACTATTTATGTATTCATGCCCGTAACTACAAGAGCAACACAAACCCTCACTGCTACTGTCCAGTTGGTGTGTTGTAAAGGCAGCAATTTGCAACACCAGCCCTCTGAGAGTTAATACAAGTTGCCCGTATTGATATTTCACCACAATAGTCTCTGTATGCCCCTTCCATTGTTACGCAACTGTACAGAGGGTCAGCACGCTAGACTAATGGCAGTCGCAAAAGCACACAGAGTCATTAATGTTTCCCACTGCTCGGACCTGTGTCATAGAACATGCCGCGCCAACGATCCAGTCCTCAGCGATCATTTAACCGTTCGTAACTTCCAATCATTGCGACAGATGTGTGACTGCCTGCGACTTCTAAAAGAGCACCTACGGTTTGGTGTTTGTGTGACCGAGCACCATTGATACAAGAATATAAACAGACAATAACAAATTTTATTGGTAATTATAATCAGCTCAACATGTTTCGGGCGATAGTTTCGTCCATCCTCAGGAGCACTAAACTGTGGTATAATGCACCAGCGATGTTGCCAGCAGGCAACATCGCCGGTGCATTATACCACAAGCTGTAAACACAGTCTAGTGGAGATTTTTTTGTGTTGAATCTGCCGAATCGACATTTTGAAAAGTCGCAGAATTAAACTCCAGACGCTTATTATTTACTGTTTATCTGACATAGCAGCCATTCACTTAAGTTGCACATCGAATGATATGAGGAACAAATAATGAATTGGGAGGGATGTAGAAGGAAGCGGTCGAAGGGCAACTGGAAGTCATGTCAACGGATTTGTCTGGAGGAACTGAGGGAAATGCGTAATATATCAGCTAAAATATTTTTACTACATACTTCAGTCTAGGCAACTGGAATTATTACATTATTCTGCTACTTTTTTGCGGTAAAGTCATATTACCATCAGGCGAGCATATCAATTATACTTGTTTCATTACGGTCACAGACCCTGTTCAAATACACTGGTTAGAATTATGTTAAAACAAATTAAGCCAAAATTCACTAGGATCGGATAAAATCAAATGCTGCCTTGCATCTGCAGTTTACAGAGCTTAAAATTTTCTCGGTGTAATCCTAGTAGCGTTTGCGTCACACTATTTGCGCCTTGTAAATGACATTTTTGGTCTTATACTTACACTTAATTTTTATACAAATGTCTGGGATTGATCAATACATTTCGCTCTGTCGATTCCAGTATTGATAAAGACATTACATCATTCTTCAATGTCTGAACTATAGTAAATATCTTCTGTGGCGCTATAGCCCGACTTGGACCTAGGCCGCCTCTTTGTTGAGGTTTATAGACCACACTCACGGAGGCACAAACACACCCGGTAGGACTCCTGTGAACAAGTTATCAACTGTTCGCAGACGAACATCCATACCCGCAGCGGGGTTTGAACCCACGATCCCACCAGTCAAACAGCTTCAAACCTACACCTTTGACCGCGCGACCACCGGAGTTGCCAGCCATGGGTTACATATTGCATAATTAGACTGGTAAACAGAAGTTGTACAGTAGAATGTACAATGCAAGTCAGTACTGCATACACAGGCCTTTCTTTTATCGTTACCCAGAACACGACAACCTTATTGCATCACGTGGTGCTACCGTGCTCAGAAGAACGATAAAAGAGACAGTCTGTACGTTATAAATCTACAATCTGCAATAATCTTGTGTCACGTGGACACGGTCTCGGGTAAAAATAAAATAAAATAAATATTACACCAGTACTGTCAATTAGGGGTAATTGATACCTATTCTGTGGAGGTATCCCTCATTTAGATATTCCATCTTGAATATACTGGAGCAAAATAACAGTGACACAAGTCTTTCCCAAGTCAAAAGCCGCTTTGCACGCCGCATTTATTGTGATGAGACTCTTTTCTGATGATATCAACATATTTCATGTACATAACTGCTTGAGTTGAAAGCCTATATTCTGAATGAAGGCATCACGAAGTGCTTGCAATTCAATTAACGTTACACAGTATACGTCAGCACAGTCTTTTTTATTCTTAAGCAAGGCTACATGTTTCGACTAAACGTTAATCATCTTCAGCCCCGTATGGGCCTGAAGATGACTAAATTTTAGTCGAAACATGTAGCCTTGCTAAATAATAAAAAAGACTGTGCTGACGCACACTGTGTAACGTTAATTGAATTACAAGCACATCGTGATGCCTTCATTCAGAATATTTGCGGCTAGTCAAGCCAAAAGCATCTACCTATATAAGAACCTGGTTTATGGGCTTGAAGATGACTAACTTTTAGTCGAAACATGTAGCCTTGCTTAAGAATAAAAAAGACTGTGCTGACGTATACTGTGTAAGGTTAATTGGAAGCCTATCGTTATTCCTTCCCCCCATGTACCAGCAGTCGTTCTTAAAATAACTAGCTGTACACTTGCGAATATTTCGCAACTATAAACAATAAAGTATTTAATGAATCAAACATTTATTTATATATTTGAAACTTTAAAGTAATTCACGATACAAAGTATTTTATGTCATTTATCTTTACGCTGCCGATTTCTTTCAATAACTGCAATGGCGACTTTGTCGATTGAAGACTACCGGGAGAATGTCACATAGAGCTGGAATGGAGGAAAACAGGCGATGGTGAACATGTTGCAACACGTCATGTTGTCACAGCAAACGAGTTTTTGGTTGGAAATAGGGAATGATAGGATCTGAAGGGAATGACTGAATTTTGAGTATTAGAATAGTTTTTCCACAGCCAGTGACTTCCACTGCTATTCGATCCTCGTGAAAACCTCTCATGATCATATGCTGCCAACACTGGAGACCGTGGGAAGCTAACATATCTCATGGTTTCCGGTAGAGACAAAGATGTTTTGTTAGAAACAGTTTTTGGGAAAGAATTAATGAAAGCAGAAGAGAATGCGAACAATGTCGCTGTTATAAGCTTTCTAAAGTATCTATCTTGAAGAGCTCATGATGTCACAAACAAAACTTACCATATTAATATAGATAGATATATATATATATATATATGATACACACGCCAAGTGGTAATGACTGTGGAAACAATATATGGCGTAAAACAATGGAGATTCACCTATGCTTAAGTCCCTATTACGTCCTCGACGTATACCGTTGAAAGTTTTGTTTTTGGTAATAGCACAGCTGATTCCATCAGGCTGATTTTGAATAAAGTTATATTTTATGACGTGCTTACTACGTATCTTGGGATTCATAATATCGTCCAAGATATGTAACATAAAAGTGTGGATTAACAGAAGGGTTAGCTTCTAAATAATGGCTCTAGATAGGAATGGTTGACTTCCCGTTTGAAATTTCAATGAGGTTTACAAGATATATGGAGAGCTTATTGTTATGGTATTTTTGTGGCAACAGAAATCACATGCCACTGTTTAAGTGGCCGCATTACACAAGACATATCAATTCGCTAGCCATATAAATTGTTGACTCTAGGTGACACATGCATGTGACACGCAAATGCTATGCACATTTGATAGGAATATATTTGTGAACTCAGTTACATTTTTCGGTGTGTGTTTAAGTAAATAACAGAATAGGTTGTTATACAAATTGTCTATTTTCGTCCATTGAAGTAACAAGGTTAACCCTTTAAAGATGAAGTTCAGACCGCTTTATTTAAAGCCCCAGTCCGTACCGCGCTGTAAACACTTTTTATCTCCGTTATAAAAACCAATCAGTTTATGCTGTAAGTGGCACAAGTCGCTGTTTGTTCTGAGATAAATACAAAACACACAAATACAGTGTGGACAGAGCGTAAAATTGTTGAATGTTAAACCTGGTGGTGCGTCACGTGACCAGTAGGCCTTAAAACGTTAATACGTCTTACAAACAAATTTTCTTCTTTTTTTGAGTACAAATATATTAAGAAGCTTGGAAATGCGTTCTTGTATAAGTTGACTGTAAATTGATTTTAATTATGGAGAATGAAATTGTGAAATTGAAATGTGGGACAAAACCTTAGTTACATTCACAAAACGAAATTGGAAAGCTTGTAATTCACTCTCTGTAGTATTACTCTGCAGTTCATACAGTTTTAAGTTTTGACCGGGCATTGTAGACAAACCGCTGGAAACCTGATCTGTATAAAATATCATTAATTCAAAACGAAATTAATGATTAATTTTGCTTGATTAATGTCTAGTTACCAGAAACTATAACTGTTTATTTTACAAGTGTCTGTTGGCCTTGTCAATCGGTGTAACAAAAAAAACTTGCCTAATTGTAAAAAAAATATCCGACTTTCCTATAACTACTACAATATAATATTTATTCATTCATAAGTATATATGTTTCACACTTCCATAAAGCAGAAATTACAGGGAAGGAAACAAGTCCATGATGAAAGAAAGAAAATGACCGCACAAAAGTGTTAGAGACAGCACTCATCTCGTAAGCACATCTTAGCAACGGAACTGTACCCATGTTAGAAGAAGCGTGCACGTGCACGTTCCTTCAGGACTAGTATCTGTTTCCAGGGCTCTCGGCTGCTGTGGAGTGTGAAGAAGAAAAAGAGCAGAATATAAGTTTACGTTGCCCATCAACAAATCAAATCTTCGGTGAAGCTGCCACAAGCATTCATTTGTCAGAAAAGTAATACATATAAACCTGCAGACCCTACCACACTGGAAACATGTGGCAGGTTCTGCTGGTTTATCTCTGTTTATATATATATATATATATATATATATATACATATATATGTGTGTGTGTGTGTGTGTGGGTGTGTGTGTATTTGTATTGTATGTATATGCGTTACTACTCAATGCCTAACTGATTCTTTAGCCTCAGCTCGTACCTTACAGTGAAAAATGTCTCAACTACAAAAAATTTCTTCGCCAGGAACCATATCCCACAGAGAACACAAAACCCAGTTACAGCTGACAGTGTGACCAAAGTGCGTCTCACCAGTCATTCATCACATCACATACATACATATCTACTGCATATTTCTTTAAGCATATATATATATATATATATATACACATGTGTATATGTCCATATACATAAACATAAACATAAACACGTGACATGAAAGTTTTTTCCACTCGCTCTTTCGACCAATCACACAAACGTATTAAACAGGACCATTTCATATGCATTCTCCTCAAACAGCTCCAAAACCTGGCCACAGACTCGAACACACATTTCTTCTTTTCCAAGGCTACCGGTTGCTTTTCCGTTGGGGGTAAAGCGGCCCGGGCGTGAAGCTCACTTATATCTAGTGCCGAGGATAAGGTTCAGTCAAGCTACAGAAGTTTTCATGAAGTGCGCAGGGAAAAAATCGCCTTTACATCATCACATGGATCCGTGCAGGTAAAGGTAAAGTTCCACGAAGAAAGCGCTTGAGAATTTCATTGGGTTTCATAAAGTGGCGTAGCTGTTAGTGAGCTTTTCGGAATCCTACGGGGGTTCAACGCCCAACGTTTTACACACTCACTAAGTTAAGGAGCCCAAGCGTCATCGTGAAATGCTGCAACCATATAAAGAGCAGCCTAGAAATTTGAGTAATATACACATATCTTACAAGTGAAAGTTTTGTGTTGGCTAGCCGCTAGTGGACTAAATCATGGATAAAGGTAAAACAATCTGTGTACAGGCCTGGAAAAGCCGTGAGGTTTCCAGGAGTGTGAGGCTCTCAGATTTCATGATAATCGGCACATGCAGGTAGTAAGGTTGTCAGGCCTACTCGCCGCCATCTTTATCCCCCACGAAATATGCCTGGCACTTATTTCTATTAGAAAGCGGAGGAAATATGGAAATGAAAAATTCCAATAACACCATCGGAAAGCGAAACCGCGACCTTCCGGTTTTTACTGCAATGCCTCAACCAACTGCACCACTGCGTGCCTTAAATAATTTATACCGAAACTTAATCAAATTCAATGGGTATTAACAGACAGGGTTAGTTACCTCAAAACTAAATGAATCTTATTTCTACTCCTAAATAAATTTGCGAATTTATTTTCCTATGGCAACAGCAAATCATATGTAATCCCTCATCCGACGTCCGTGTGGATTTTTATCTTCTTGTAATGAACTAATACGTAGAAACCTAAAATTTTGTTATGTACCTTACACTGCATCTTTGATGTGAACGAACGACTGATGAGTCCCGTGGTTGCCAAGGCAACTTCGGCACTTGGCGAAGAATCTGTGGTCACTGTGACTTACGGACTGAGGCTGAAGAAACAGTTAGCATCGAGCTCATAATACAATATAGCTCAAGCTATGGTGGGAAACCAACGGATAAAACTAATGTCTTTGTCGATGTAAGATTGAAGAAACGTGCTAAGAGCGAGACCGTGAAGTGACCAGAAAATTGGCAGCCCGGCACAGGACTGGCATGTGGCTGGTATGTTAAATACATGCCTAAGATAAATCAACCCCTATATATGTCTGGACAGAACTTTCAGGGTCCAGGAAGTTGAGGATCCCAGAACTTCTAGACAATCGACACAGGAGGATAGAAAGTTTGTTAGTCCAACATACCGGCCGCCTTTACCTCTTGAAGGAACTCAGGAAGTCTATAAGAAAGTCCTGTCAGAACAACGGTATCCGGGCCGGGATTTGAAGGCCGATGCGTCGAATACAAAATTATTGTCGGTGTAAAAGACTAGCAGAGAGAGTAAGTTGAAGCTGAAAAAGGAAAATGTACAGCAGATATACGTGGGTGAGTCAGAAAGTATCCGGAAAGAATTTGTTGTTAAATCGGTTGTGTTAGCTATACTGCCCATTATGCATACATTGTGGCCAGACGGATTAAGTGCGTTAAAAGTACGAAAGATTATATAGAAAAGCAATGCTACTCTACAGAATCAAATAATAAGTTATTATTTTAAAGTAATAAATTCCGGAAACTTCCTGCCTCGCCCACGTATAAATCTGAAAAGATAAAACACCGTTTGCACCGCAAACCTGCAAAAACAGGAAGTACCTAAAGCGGAACAAATAGAGTAAAAGCCGATATAGCGCCACTGTTCCTTCACCGCAATTTGTGGCGGTATATCGAAATTACGTGCAATAACAAATTTCAGTTCACAGACTTCTAAAGACGCTAAGTGAGAGTGGCGCTGTGTGGTGTGTGTGTGTGTGGGGGGGGGGGGGGGGGGGGGGGGGGGCCCTAACTTGCGGTTTTTTTAAACTTAAATTGAATTTCTCTATAAAATTTCTAATGCCCATCCTT
>Ga0123352_10011430_pt1 | contig 13992 bp, 7 predicted proteins | sample TergutLab28metaG_FD_89700 | JGI IMG/M metagenome (GOLD analysis project Ga0123352, IMG submission 89700) | Labiotermes labralis P1 segment gut microbial communities from Petit-Saut dam, French Guiana - Lab288 P1 | ecosystem: Host-associated > Arthropoda: Insects > Digestive system > Gut ...
TAGTATATAGTATATAGTTAGTGCGACATTGTAGATGGAGCAAATCGGAAGATGAATGACCTAGTTCATCGCCTAAAATTTCGTTGAAATTTACAATATTTTTAACGTTCATATGCTGCAACTTACATAATTTCTAATAAATTTTCCGGAACACGTACGTCTGCTGTTGCGACACACGAGTTGTGGAACACTTTTCTGCTAGGCGGTCGTGGGTTGTTTGAAGATACTGTTGGCGACATTTGCCTGGAAAGGCTTAGGGAAGACAGCGAGACGCCTCAGTCAGGATGGCCAGCAAAATGGCCGGGATTCCAATTAGGTATAAACACTCGCCGGATTACGCAATTGCAAGGTAGGCAGTCTCGTACTTATGTAACTTTATAAGAAGTAAAATGAGTGAAGAAAATTACATTTTTGAAAAGCGCGTCGAATTTTTCCTCACGGGATTGAAGGCGCAATGAAACGAAATGACGGAAGAATACTGCTGGGTGATAACACAAGCGGTGGAGCGGTCATGCAGCCACCGATCGGGTTCTAGAGTGCTGGAGTTTGGATTTCAACTGGACTCCCTTTTATATGCATGTGTAATAGACCACGTGTCCTTTCAGTTCCTACTTGCGCCTTACCTTCTGGAACGTAACGGTTGTGCAGTCGGGGAATGTCCTTTATAATTTCGGAACACGGGTTTCCGAGAAAGGAGACAGGAGTGTGAAATCCTACACTTTGACGTCGAGGTTGCCGATAAATAGCCTGCAGCCACTATACTGCAGCAATCTGTAGGGTGACTGTAGCGTTAGGGAAGTCAAAATACGGCATTAGGACAGTAGAAATCCTCAGGAAGACTCAGTCTAGTTACATGTGACGTTCTGAAATAATTAACAGTATCGTAATTTATCAGTAAGACATGCGCTGTTTTGGGTTAGACGCAGCGAGTAGTGGCAATTTCTAAGTGACGTTTCAGAACAAAATTTCGGTCCCATCCTCAGGTTTCATGAATCAGCCTATTGGCTGACACCACACTACTGAGACATTTCACTGCACACTCTCTCCCTTTATAAAGTACGTATTGGGACTACAGGCTTTCTTTTGTATTCTCGAACATTATGGATGGGAGCGATAAGTTGTCCCAAAAAGTCGGTAAGTAATAACCACTACTCGCTGTCTAATAACCCAGAAGAGCGCAGTTCTCAGCTACTTCGCGGCGGAAGCCTGAAATCACGCCATTTATCAGTATTTAACTTCTCGTAGAGTGTTTAAAACAAATTTGAGTTTCAGGTGACCGTGCATCGTGAAAAATTCTTATAATAAAACAAACCAGATGCACTAATTCCTCAGTTTATTTTTGGATTAAAAGTCTACATGTTTCGGACAGTTCCTCTATCCATCATCAGGAGTTTTTCACTGTACATATAGCAATGGTATAGGTCATACAGGTTTGCTGACAGCTTGCCAGCAGGATCAGGACGGAACTGGTTTGGTTCTGCTGCAGCAGAAATAGTTGGTTCTGCTGCAGCAGAACCAATCCAGTTCCGTCCTGATCCTGCTGGCAAGCTGTCAGCAAACCTGTATGACCTATACTATTGCTGTGTGTACAGTGAAAAACTCCTGATGATGGACAGAGGAACTGTCCGAAATATGTAGACTTTTAATCCAAAAATAAATTCGAGAAATTAGTGCATCTAGTTGGTTTTATTATAAGAAGTGTTTAAAACACTAGTCGTATTACCGATCCGACTCAGTGTTAAAGTATCACTGTCTGAATTAAACAGTACCAACTCAAATATAGAATGTGATGAACTGCAAGTTCTGAAGTTTCCAACTCACCATTTACTGCTTCAACTTATCACATTTACACCTACGTACGAGGAAGTGGATTGGGCCCCATTCAAATTCGGTTTAACCTGCGCTGTAACACCACGAGAATATTACAGTGTGTAGTGTAAGAATTGATTATATTTGTGCTGTTTTAAGCGTGTTCAGTCAGTTGGAAAAAAGCTTACATATATGTATATACATATATATGACAGTTTAAAGAAATTTTATTTCTGTCTGTCCCAATATATCTCTTTCTCGAAGCTCTGTGTCCTGAGATTATTCCAAAAGAAAAAAAGAAAAACACAAGAACCCGCGAGTAACATTAAATGTTAGCCCATATGTAGACCATGACAGTAAATGTAGATTAGGATTTATATAAGAAATGAAGTTCAAATTCACATGAAAGGACAGACGTGAAACTTGCACGAATGTGAACTGAAAACGGAGACCTTGAGGAAATCGAGAGTATTACCATTAAACTTCACGAACGGGGTCAAGGCAAGGACGAGCCATCGTCAGACACCGTCTAAACTTAACCCGGTTTACATCTCAACGAAGTTCCTGACGTTACGTGGTCCGCAAGTTGATGACACATTTCGGACGTTTATGAGGAGCGAAATTACAAGACAAATTCTGAGATACGCTGTTTCGTAATACTGCTGCGTCACCCTATGGATACATCTACTCTGTTTTAATTTCTATATTTAAAACAAGCAGCAATGCCAGATGTAAGAGAAACTGCACTAGCGCAATATTCAAAACACTCAATCAACAAAAGGCACAATGTTCTTCCTTAGATATTGATATTATGTTGTGACACTCAGTACTCCTGTATATTTCAGTCCTCAAGTGATCATCATCGGGGACTAAGTAAAAAAATAACATTGCATAATTACTTGTGTTTTACATATAGTCACGGGTGGTGTCAAAGAGCCAAGCATTAAGACTCAGACAATTCTTTGCAGAATTGTTGAGTACGTAAGTGCAATAGAATCTTGATACACAGTATCTCGGAGGCAGCTTACGTACTTAACGAAAGTTGCCATGGTAGCAGTGCAGTAGGTTGTGTCTCACGAACTTGAGAATATCTGTAAGATAATCGGGTTAATGAGAAACGGTGGACATACTTACGTATTCCAAGAAATAAAAGGAACTAAGGGGTATATGTGGATGTTGACGAAGAAAGAAGAACAAGCTCTGCTAATTTTTGAAAGGAAAATATTTAGAAGAAAATATGGTCCCAAATATGAAAACGGAGAACGGAAAAGTCGGACGAATCGAGAGCTAAAAGAGATGAGCAAAGAAGAAAATACAGTAAAATTGATAAAAGGGCAAAGGATAAGCTGGTTAGGTCACCTGGAGAGAATGGAGGGGGATAGGATGCCCAAAAAGATCTTCACTCAAGAACTGGAAGGGACGAGAAGAAGGGGAAGATTAGGAAAAGATGGAATGAGAAAGTAGAAAGAGATCTTCAAGTGCTGGGAGTGAGAAGATGGAGAGTGTTGGTGGCAGATAGGAAGAAATGGAAGGACATTGTTCAACAGGACAAAACCCATAGTGGACTGTAGTGTGAATAATAATAATAATAATAATAAGTAGAAGAAGAAGAAGAAGGAGGAGGAGGGGTATGTGGTGAGCTCTTCACACTTCTGAGATTTTTCGCGGCGTCATTCAGTGTTGCGTTACGTAACAAAACACCAGCTGACTCCCACAGGATGTGAGCAGAGCTAAGAAGTCATTTACTCCGCGAAGAAAACCTATAAACTCGCAAGACACATTTCAATAGTTTTTTATGCAAAATTGTTCCAGTACCTAAACATTAGACCACCGAGACATCAGCCTCGAAACAAAGTTTGGTTAAATTCAGTGCATGATGAAACTGGGCACTAGATGGACTTTAGTGGTCGAATTCACGCTGAGGCAACTGTTGTCAAAGGGGTTCCACTGCAGGTTAACTAGGCCCCATTTTATTCGTATTACTCTTGGATTAAAATTTATATTTAATTTTTAGGTGCTTTCGCAAAATTGCGAAAAGCGACTATAAGTTTCTTCATGTCTGTCTGTCCGTCTTCATGGAACAACTTAGTTCCAGCTGGACGAAGTTTCGTGATGTTCGAAATTTGAGTATTTATCGAAAATCTGCTAAAAAAATCAAATTTTCTTAAGAATCTGACAAGAATAACAGGTATTTTACATAAAGACCGATACATATCTATGATCATATCTAGCTCAGTTCTTCTTAGAATGAAAAATCTTTCAGACAAAGTTATAGAGGAAATCGCGCCTTTTATGAGACAATGTGGAAAAATATTGTAGAGCTGGACAAGCCACAGATGACAAGATAGGACATGCGCTTTGTATGCTGGATAACTAAGGCTACAAACACACACTCAGAATATGCAATACTTATCGCTTTTCCACTTCAACAATGGTTACACTAACGCGCCTCAAATGTGACGTTGTACTCATATTGTCTGTCTTTCTCTGCAACTGATGTTCGAAAAATACTTCGCTTCCGATCAGTATGTAGCAATTTACGCTCGAGGTGCGCGCGTAAAAAAGCGTACGTCTTCAAATCCTGTCCGTTAGTGCAGTCCGATTGTAACCAAAAGTGGGATATGTTAGCAAAACTTTCAATGCCAAATTAAATGCAAGTGCCTTCAGTGGTCCTGCAGTCACTACACGCGAGTAGCCAGGAGGACAAAGCGGAGAGAACAGCTTTATTTTTGCAACATTCGTTGCTCACGTTCCAAAATCGAAGGCAAGGAAATTAATATTGAGTTTCTGCCTCATTTTTTTGTCGCCTGTGATTAAAAAGAACGGAAGGCAAAGTGCACAGCAAGGAGAACGGCAAATTCCCAGATTTACGTTATTTTTCATCTTGCTTTTCCCGTAAATATCTCTTGTAATTCAACTCAGATGTTCCACTTCAGTAAATTTATTCAAATATTATCGGAGTGGTCGTACGTAGAGTCAAAGGCGTTACGTTTTGTGAAGCACTCTTCGACGACAACAACAACATAATAATAATAATAATAATAATAATAATAATAATAATAATCTCTGTCATTCCCAGGCCACCCGTCGGCCACACTAATGAGCTCTGCACAAATCCTTCGTAAAGTTCTAGGGTAAATCGCTTTGGTATTTTGTTAAGATTTAGACTTACCAGAAGACCGCCACCTAATAATTAAGAGGCGAGAATAAATCTAAAAAAAAAAATAATAATGATGTAGGCAACATATAAACAGCTGCAAACAGTAACATGTTCTGATTCATATAATTCCAAACATATAGAAAAAAATCCGTCGATCACAAATCAGATGTTACATCATTAGTGTAATAAAATCATAAGTATTATTATTATTATTATTATTACTTACTTACTTATTTATTAACTGCAATTAAGTTTTCACTCGGTGGCAGTAGTCCTTATACTAGTACAGACAAAACAAATAAGAATAAATACGCATAAATATATCTTATTAGTAGTTTTGGATATATGCATACCGTAAAGATGGTCCCGTTGGACCGAAACATGTTGTAATGACCCCCACACACTAACAATAAACACCTCTGAATTGTGATTGGCGGTTTTTTCTATTTATTTGTTATTATAACCGCAAAGGTATGAACTTATTTAAGATAATACAATTCCATTAAAGAGGCCATTGCTGTGAAACATGTGTTAAACTGCAGTTTACTGTCTAATTACATATGCAAAGTAGCTAAAGTGTTGTATTCATCGACGTCGTTCATTGCTGAGCGTGAGGGTTACATGAATAAATGGATAAGTAAAATTGGTCTTTAGATACTGACGAGGGAAAACAGAAGAACTCGGAGACAATGCTGTCCCAGTGTCACTTATTTCCACCACAAATGCCACATATACTGGCCTAGAATCGAACCCGGGCCTCCGGCAGCGATAGGCCAGCAACTTCCCACCCACGTCATGGCACGACTAAACACACAAGTAATTAACAAAACTTTTTTCCACGGCAAATCTGTGTAGGAAGAAAATGGGTTATGTGTGTTCCTTGAATTGCTACTGGGACTGCACTGTATGAGGCAGCTTGAAGTTTCTTGGTGCCTCGGTTGTAAACTATCTGCTATATGGGACCTTTGAACCAAGTGTGTAAAGAATGAAGATTAAAGCCTTTTGCGATGTTACACTGTGTCAACTGGTAAAAAGTTACTGACGTTTCGATTCATCATAGTGCCTTCTTCTTCAAGTTCAAAGCAGACCTGAATAGTACCTGCCATGCCAATCGGAGATCGGTGGTCACTGCCCACGATCTGCCCCGTTCTTAAGCTAGTGGCACTAGGCTGCTTCGAAACGTCGGCAACGGTTTGCCTGTCACATCCCAGAAGATTTCAATATTTGAAAACACCGCCGAAAGAGCTTGCAGTCTCTCAGTTTAACAAAGTGTGTCTGAAACTGTGGTTCCAGCATAACTAGCGACAGTCTGGCTACAAATTACAATAATCAGTGTTACCTAACTTAAGACTTTCATTAAGACATCGAATTATAGGAGATATAGCTGTGAAAAATGAGATGGGCTGGGCATGTGGCGCGTATGGGTGAGGAGAGAGGGGTGTATAGGGTTTTGGTGGAGAAGCCGGAGGGAAAGAGACCACTGGGGAGGCCTAGACTTAGATGGGTGGGTAATATTAGGATGGATCTCCAGGAGGTGGGATGTGGGTATATGGACTGGACTGGGCGGGCCCAGTATAGAGACAGGTGGCGGACGCTTGTGAGTGCGGTAATGAACCTTCGGGTTCCGTGAAATGCGGGGAATTTCTTAGTTGCAAACCAGTTAGCTTCTCAAGAAGGACTCTGCACCATGGAGTAAGTAAGTAAGCTCTGAAAAACCAATAGCTTCTACAGACATGTGCAGAAAATGTGGATATGCGAAGAAAACCATGCATCATATTACGGGAGCTGGCACAGCGCAGTCAGTTTAGTGACTAGCCTGCCGGCAGGGGCAAGATTTCTCTTCCGAAACGTCCACATCAATACTGGGTTCTACCCAGCCTTCTGTTCAGTGGGTGACAGGGCTCTTTCCCCGGGGCGATGTGCGTCCAGGGCGTGAAGGTGACTAATCACATATAATACCAAGAACAAGAGGCAGTGGAACTGAATCTCCAATTTCCTATTGCCTTCGTGGCACGCGCAGGCACAAATTTACGCTGTACGACAGATATATATAGATATAAACAAACAAAAAACAAAACACATGACAAAAACAATGCAACGAATTTCAATTAATCAACAAATCGAAGCTGAAAGGGTAACAAATGTACCCCGATATGAAGAAAAATATTTCACCCCTGATAAGGCAGATTTAGGTCATAAAGATAAGGTAATCATATTATGGAATCAACAAGTGCAAACTAACAGAACCACCCTAACAATAAACCAGACATCATAATCAGTGGTTGTGAAAAAGGGGGATGTATGTTAACATATGTTGCGTTTTCAGGAGACAAAAATTCGATCAAGAAAGAAGCCGAGAAGATTTTACACTGTAAAAACATTACAATCAAATTTCAGGACATGTGTAATGTAAAAAGTAAAGTGATATCAGTAATAATAGGGCAACTGGAACCATCTCAGAATCATCATGAAAATGTCTAAAACAACATATCTGGAAAGCATGACGTCAAGGAACTATAGAAAACAGCCAAACTGGGTACTGCACACATACTTCGGAGAGTATTGACGTAAAAGCACAAAACATCATTGCAAATAACTTTACATGTACGCACATTTTAACCATAGTATAGTTGTAAAATTACATACCCTAGAGACATAGTTTATTCCAGGTATATAACAGTCAATGGACTGAACTGTCTTGGGATCAAATTCCGGTAGTGGCGAGATTTTCCAAACCCGTTCAGACCGGCCCTGGGACCCACCCAGCCTCCCCTACAATGGGCACTGGATCTCTTTCGCGGGGGTAAAGCAGCAGGGGTGTGGTGTTGACCACCCACCCCATGTAGCGCCGAGGTCAAAGAAAGAGTATAGCTGTATCTCTACTTCCGCTCCGTGCCTTCATGGCCTGTTCTAGGTTGATATAACAGTCAATACCCTGTATAAAGGCGATTAATAGTAATAATAATAACAATAATGTCTGGAAACAACAAACATAACACGGAAAGTGATGCAATCTGAAATTTGAAGTCTGAGTTGTGGGGTGCTCAATCAGTCCGGGAGAATAATTACAAGGGGAAAGAACTTGCGATTTGCAGAGATACTACTACTACTACTACTACTACTACTACTACTACTACTAATGATAATAATAATAATAATAATTTTTTCATCATAGAACCTTGTAATGTTATAAGTTACAGAGACATATTTGAGTACAACTCGATCGTATGACGACACACACATGTTTACGCATAAGTGTACAGGCATTGAACTGCGTATTCGGTGTAGAGGTTTCTGCCCGAAGTTGTCGTCATTTTATGTAAGTGTCTGACTCGTTTCCTTCTGGTTGCCAGCGTTCTCAATGAACAGTTTATTGTGAACACTAATTAAATTCTGTAACTTATTTCTTCGTATAACCGAACCCTTTAGTGTTTAAGTTGTTCCGTTGAACTGTGGTTTGTGTACAGCTGAACAAATTTGTCAGCATGTTCAAGCTGTCTGCACAAAGCACAAAAACCATTCTAACTACTTTATCCCTTCCTCATTACAGAATTTGCACAAGACTATGCTTTTTCAAATTACAATGAAGTCAGATTTTCCGAATTCGGTACTTTTTTTTTTTCGATACGGATATTCGGGATTGAAATACAAGACACGCAAAGCGTGCACTCTGCGCATGTCACGTGTAGTCGCGGCCGGAATACGTGAATAGCAGAAGCTGACAAAAAAACTGCGTGGAGCCAGCCTTAAACATTCACTGTTTCACACTGCCTTTTCAGTCCCTATGCCAACCAAGCTACGGAGACTGATTTCTCTCTTTCGTACATAGAGTTAACCTCGCCTCGGGGTCATATCCCCGACGTGGATAATGTAAGCCGCTATATAGAGAATACTGTTTTAGCTTGAAATGTTCATCTTCCCTGGCAACTGCTATTAAACTTGTAAGGTACTACGGCTCAGTTCGCAGATGTATGTCCGTACTTTCCGTTATTGTGCTGTCTTCTGTGCAGGCATAGGCCTTCAGAAGAACCGATCAATCCCCATAAAAAAATAAATTGGTAATACGTATCTAAAGGACTCATATTCTCACAATCAGTTATGAATCCAATCAGGCCAGAGGTTGTGGTGGTTATATAATAATGAAAAATTGCAAGATCAGAAACATGTATTCAATAAAATGGAATTACTTCTCATCTAAAACAAAAAAACCGCTCATAAATTTTAATCCGTAACATTATTTCAGTCTTCAGACTGTTGAAGTCGTGGTTATAAGGTAAGTGTATAACGAAATGACGCTCTGTAATCATGTTTTGCTGCTACGTTGAAAATACACGGCGGTGGCAGCCTGGGTCACAACGTGCAGTGACAGATGCTTGGCAGGGAGGTATTAATAACGTACAGCCAACATGAGTGATCTTGTCTAATGTCAGCCTTTGTCATGGTCAATAAGGGACAATCTCTGGATTGCTTGGCAGTGACGCAAATGTCTTGTTGACACGTGGATTGTGTATACTTTAGGCCAGCGAGCGTATCTTTTACAGGGCTGTTTACGAGACATGTACCTGGTTCGAATATGGGCCAGGTTACATCTTTCAGTTAAATTGATTCATACTAATCGTGTACTTGTTAATTAATACTTAAATGAGTACTATCAGACCTCATTTATTAAGCGTATAACGTGCCTATATGTTTCGATTAATCATTCAACTACCACTAGAGAGACATCGTGTTTCTGTATGTGAAATTGTATAAACAGGCACTGTTGTAAATTGTATAAACAGGCACTGTTGTAAATTGTATAAACAGGCACTGTTGTAAATTGTATAAACAGGCACTGTTGTAAATTGTATAAACAGGCACTGTTGTAAATTTAATAAGTGCTTTGGTGGTGGTTATTTAAATATTAAATACAGTCCGCACTGATTCAGGCTCTTCTTGCTTTTTCTGTGTTTCTATGAGAATATATGGTCACCATTCGTACACCTGTCATGATCTAATTCGATAGGTCTTGAGTTTCACGGTAACAACTAAATACATAAACACGATTAGACTATATCTGAAACCCTACATATTGTGTACTGTCGGAAAGCATTTAAAAACAAACAAAGGTCCATGGCTTGAGGGGAAATGGAACCAGTTTTTCAGCATCTGACGCTGACTGTACATGGCAACTGTTCATTATTTTAATAACAGCTGAAATTTATTTTTGTTTTATTTTCCTTGTAAATCAAGAAGAATAAAAATGCAATCACAGTTTGGACGTGGACCCAAAGTCAACCATGACCTTAACCCTACTTTCTGATGGCGGAAGTCTAAGATTTTCAAGTACTCCAACCCGACACAGAGAACATTTTAATTTGTCCCTGCTGTGGTGACGACTGTCCGCTATGATCACCGGACTCTTTCTGACCTACTACACTATATCCATTTTGGCTTGTTGCCGTAACAGAAGCTACGGAAGCTGAGGGTAGCGAGGGAAAGCGACACATTTGTTATCCAATATTGACAGGTCAAGGAGTGATTTAATGGAAGTGTTAGCCTGTGTAGAGGATAAGACGTATTGTGAATATTAACCAGCATTTTTCGTAAGTTTTATTGATGTAATGCGGTTCACTTTATCGACTGTCTAACTATAGTTAAATTAACGACTACGGCAGCTGTTCTTCGACTTTCATTGTACCTCGTAATTTATTTAATATATGCTACATAACGGATGATTTATGGTCTCTGGTATCATTAGCCTGAACTGTCTATTTCCTCTGTCTTTAGTACCCATTGTCAGACCTCCCGAGGGCAGATGTTGTGAGATTGGGTTCGATCACGTTTTCCGCAGAACCAAATATCGGCCACTGTAAAATAACTGGCCCACAGGGGCTCATTCACACTGTAAGCCAAGCCCAGCTGAAGCCAACCGATTCGGTTTGGAAAACACACGTACGTTATTCCTGCAAAATGGATGTATTTACGCTGCACGTCAAGCCGAAACAAACCGAGTATGACCAAGCGTGTTGACCGATGGGTGTTTGTCAATCGTCAGCCGACGACAGATTTTTTTGTACAGTGTTGTCTGTCTTCGTAGGATTCAAGTGTCTCTCGGTGGCAACACATGCAAATGTTTTAGATTGCAAAATTCTAATTAAGGTTGAATGTGTGGAAGCAAAGTAATGGAACTATCAGAATAAAAACCTCGATTAAAGTGGTCACTTAACGTGTCTTCTCTTGTAAATAAAAATTTTGTGGCTGAAGCTTTTAAATGTGTTTGAGTCCATTTTGAATTACCTCCAAAGCACTTCCTTCGTGATTTGGTAAGTCATCTAAAAGATAATGAACTCCCCAAAGCTTTAGCATTTAGTGCATGTTGTGTGCACCACAAAACGTCTTTTCCGAATTTGACAGAGGCCATCCCGTTGTATATTAACAAATGTGTATAATGCATTATATACCGTCAATACACAACAATATATCAGTACAGTGGCACAATATATATATATATATAATTAGGCCACATTACGGCTAATATTTCGACCGTAAACGGTCAACTTCAGGCCAATTAAGAACATTATTAAGGTACAATGAAGTCGGCATTCAATGGGATCCCATTGAGTGCTACTTTATTATACCTTAATAATATTCTCTATTGGCCTGAAGATGACCGTTTCCGGTCGAAACATTTAGCCGTAATATGACCTAATTGTATATATTGTACCACTGTACTGATATATTGTTGTGTATTGACGGTATATAATGCATTATACAAAGTCTTCTTCGAGTCGCGAAGGAACTTCACCAAATGTTGTTCTTTAATAAAAGTACATAAACATAAACATAAGAATGTATCTTCCCACCAATCAGACCTATCAACCGCGCTGTTTTCAGTTCGACTCGACTTGGCTTAGCTCAGCTGAGCTTGCCGTGTTCCTGGATATTTCACTTGGTCGATTTCGGTATGATTTAACCAGGCTCGGCTCGGCTGGGCTCGGCTCAGAGTGCTAATGAAACCTAAACCTGTTGTTTACAATACTATCATGTTTTATGACAGATGTTGTGCTAGTCAGAAATGAATTAAAAACGTGTATTCCTTTTTCACAAACAGGGATGACATTTACGGAGATCTGCAGGCGAAGTAGAACATATCGTGTCCCCTGGCATCATATTTTAATAGCTGATTGAACGATCCACCGCTATGAGAGCCTCATATATAGACAGGTCTGTACAACGTAGGAGAGATGTGCAACTGGCACTCGGAAAGCTAACTGTTGTTTTGTTTGTCCGCGAATCGGAAAATATAAAAAAACAGAGATAGAAGAAAACATCATTTTGTTCAGGGAAGTGCTTTGTATTTTTTCACGACTCTGTATAGCGATTTTGGAATATTGACTGGCAGCTTGCTGAATAATTAAACCCTCTCTTAACCTCCCTTTGGATCGCCCATACATGCCGATACACCGACAAAAAACACAAACTCCCACTTTGGATGCTCGTTTACATCGCATTGTGCCTTTTACATTAAACATAATGTAAACGTTGAGTTGTGTGGTGTAACTGGGGTTGGGTTTAGGGTGGGGGTGCTGAAAGCGGTCGCATATTGCAGGGACCACTGCACTCCACCTAGCTCACACATTAAGAAAGCTTGCGGCTATAACTCAGCCCCCATTAACTGAAGAAATACTGCAAAATTAAGTACAAAACGTTATTTTGAATTATTGCGTTTTTCTACAGTGCAAAATTTACAAACTAAGAAAGACGAGAGGCTGTTACAATATATGTTGCTGCCTAAGATGTAAATTTGGATGTAGAATTTGGCTTCAGACCCATTTTGAATCCGAGATGCCTGCATTATGAGTTGTAGGGAAGCACAAATACACTAATACACTAATATATTGTTAGGAAAATTACGAAGTAGAAAGGCATGAGGTCGTTAAGGTCAGTTTAAGTCGGTTTAAGCCGTCTTGTAAAGTTAGATGAGCAGAACTCACCTCGCGTTTGTCAATTTAGGCCGAGTCAAGGAAATCTGAACAATGGTGGCTTTAATTATTTAAGTTAACCAAATTTTGTGATCGCAAGTTTTACGACGCCGTATCATGTGATGCCATGTGAAGTCGATTTGGTTGCTGGTGCTTTGCGTTGTGTTAAAACTACTTCACCACCAAGTGACGGTAACTAACACTACGCTAAGCTACCCCTGTCACAGACAAATCACAAAGAACGTTAAGTGAATATGAATCTCCTGCAAAGAATTTAAATTTAAATTTAACAGTGGTTCAGGTACGTCACTTCTGTATCAGACACGCCACAGTGCGCATATGAACACAAAGACAAGCAAATTGATACACTGTCATACAAAATTAAGAATCAAACACCAGACGACACTGAAGGCCGTTCGTGTCACGATTAGACGCGATATTATGCAAAGTCACTCAGTACTTGGTCCGGTCATCTTAATTGTATTAGACTGGATACTTTAGGTTAAGAATTTGATGTTTTTTGCACCGTGCTTTGTAATATAATTATACAATATATACCAACGAAATGCACATTTCCTAAATTCATATTTTAATTTTTAATTTTTTATGTCTCCTACATGTTTCGATCTCGATGGTTCATCTACAGGAAGGCGGTTATATATTCAGGTATACACACTTCTACCTACAAGACTGCTTATAACGATGCATGTAAAACATACAGCACCAGAACTGTACACACAACAGTCTTCCTGAAGATGAACCCTCGGTTTCGAAATATGTAGAAGACGTAAAAAATTAAAATATTAATTCAGAAATCGTGAATTTCGTTGGTGCATATTGTATAACTACACAGTTGGCTTGAGACTGTGCAAGGTAGATCAGGTCACGTAGGGTTGCGTGCATTTCGCACCACATCGACATGTAGCGGCGATATTACGCGAAGACCAGCTGCGTTGCTCTACACTACCTTCATCTGACACTGTGCCGACAGACATCGCGAAGACCAGCTGCGTTGCTCTACACTACCTTCATCTGACACTGTGCCGACAGACATCGCGA
>Ga0123352_10011431_pt1 | contig 13991 bp, 14 predicted proteins | sample TergutLab28metaG_FD_89700 | JGI IMG/M metagenome (GOLD analysis project Ga0123352, IMG submission 89700) | Labiotermes labralis P1 segment gut microbial communities from Petit-Saut dam, French Guiana - Lab288 P1 | ecosystem: Host-associated > Arthropoda: Insects > Digestive system > Gut ...
AGGTCTAGAAAACAGAGATTAACGGCTGTGGGGACCCGTTGCGCTGACCACGTAACACCCCTCTATCCGCAAAAGTTGGCACTAACTTCGCCGACCGGCGGCGGCCGCTCTGTCGGTATAGTTTGCGTGCGGACTAAGGCCACGGAGTTTAGTTTTAGTTTAGTCACTGTAGAATCCCTGTGTGTGTGTGTGTGTGTGTGTGTGTGTGAGACGTTAATGATTTTAATTCTTATTTAATTTCATTGTGAAGCTATAAATGCTTATGGGCCCATATCCTGTCTTTCTGCAAATTGGTGACAACATGGCATGGCACAGTCAGCAAAACATGGCAGGCAGTTATGTTATACAGAATTGATTTGCTGATAATCTATCAGTTTGGCCAAGTACTTTTCAGCAGATTTTAATTATAAAATTGTGTACTTAGTTTGTCCAAAAAGTTCATGCAGTATGTTTATAAACATTCTATTTTACAAATTTTAGGATACATCAATGTGTTCCCCTTCAAAATACTCCCCATTTGACACAGTACACTTGTCCCACCTCCGTTTCCATTGCTGGAAGCACCCTTGGAATTCCTCTTCTCTTAAGCCCTTCAGCAGCGATGTCTTTTCTCTTTTTATCATCGTCACATCCCCCAAATGCCGCCCCCCGCACCACTAATTTGCATTTGGGGAACAAGAAAAAATCGCAGGGGGCTAAATCCGGCAGGTAAGGGGAATGTTCGAGCAGGGTGATGGAATTGCGCGCCAAAAACTCATGCACGATTAATGCTGAGTGTGCGGGGGCATTGTTGTGGTGGAGAATCCATCGCCTCCCCTCCCACAATTCCGGTCGCACGCAATGCACACGATCTCTCAGACGCTTCAAAACCTCCACGTAGAAAGCTGTGTTGACAGTTTGACCCTCAGGTGCGAATTCATGGTGCACAATTCCATGGCAGTCAAAAAAAACCCATCAACATGACTTTGATTTTTGATTTGCTTTCCCATGATTTTTTCGGTCTCGGCAAATCTTTCTGTTTCCACTCTGCTCTGTGACTTCAGCTCGATGTCGTACTCATAGATCCACGATTTGTCGCCTGTGATGACCCTTTCTAAGAATTCATCGCTTTCCTCTGAGGTTTTCCAGTCAACGCAACACTCTTTCCGTCGCAACTTTTGCTCAGGAGTGAGCAGTTTCGGTACAATCTTGGCACAAACCTTTTTCATTTCCAAATGTTGTGTCAAAATCGTGTGAATGGATGACTATCCCAAACCAAGTTCTTCTGCTATCATTCTAACAGTCAATTGGCAGTCACTGAGCACGAGAGAAGGCACACGATCGATGTTTTCATTACCACTTGAGGTGCAGGGGTATCCTGACCTTGCATCGTCCTTGGTGTCTTCACGGCCTTCCCGAAAACGCTGGACCCACTTGAAAACAGTTCTTTCCTTTAGGCCATACTGTCCATAAACCTGATGCAAAGATGATGAATTTCGGGGTCATTCTTGCCTACTTTCACAAGAAACTTGTTGATAATCCTTTGTTCAAACTGTTGATCGATCTCCATTTTGACAATGCTTGAAAACGGGTTCCACAAAAAACTAACCCACAAATTCTGGCCTTCTCCTAGGGCGGTTGGGCTCCTACTGAATGTCAATTGGGTCCTGTTGAGTGAGGAGAGCTGGAGGGGTGCGCCACTAGTTCACATCCCACTCCACTTTTTGAACAGACTATGTATATGTTCTTATTTTCTGCCTGGTTGGTTATCAAAATTTTTTATTTTTATTGTGTTTTACAGAATGTGGAATTGTTGAATGGTCAGACACCAGATGGCAATACATACTATGAACAGTACAATGCACCATGCAACGTAATTCGCACAGGTGACTGCGTCTATGTGCGCACAGATATGGGGCGGCAGCTCATTGCTCAGGTTGACAGTGTATGGACCAATAAACAGTAAGTTTTCATCCCTGCACATTGTGATAATTTGTTGTTAGAAGCCTATTTGTAATGTTTTTATTATCATATCCATAAACTGCTCATTTACTCGTATTTAGCACCTCTGATTTTTCAGGTATTGGAAGGACAAAATTTCTGTTTTTCATTGTCATAATTATTAAAGATCTCTTTTTAGGTACGTTCGCAAAATTGCGAAAAGCAACTATTAGCTTTGTCATGTCTGTCCATCTGACCATCTGCTTGGAACAACTCGGCTACCACTGGACAGATTTTAATGACATTTAATATTTGAGCATTCTTAAAAAATTTGTCAAGAAAATTCAAGTTTCATTAAAATCTGACAAGAATATTGGGTACTTTACATGAAGACCGATTTACATTTATGATTATTTCTCCAAATTCATCTTAGAATGAGAAATGGTTCAGAAAAGTTGTAGAGAAAATCAAAACACATCTTTTATATTGAATATCATGCTGTTTGTGAGATAATGGGGAATAATATTATAGAGCCGGGCAGGCCACAGATGACAGTATGGCGCGTGCACATTGCATGCTGAATACTTAAGGCTAAACCACACACTCAGAATATGTAATACTTATTGCTTCTCCATGGCAGCAGTGGTTGCATGAACATGCCTCAATGGTACATTATACGTACATGGCCTCTCTTGTTAGATTTTTCAACGTAAGTAGTGGTTACTCTTTATTGCAGTAATCTGAATAAATAAAAAAAAAATTGCTGTAGTGATTGAACTTTGTTAGTCCAAAATTTTGAGTTCCAAGGCATTGAGTCTAGACCCCAGTCTGTCCATCCTGAAACTGGTATTAGAGGTGTATAGTCAGGCTCTGATTTAGTGACCCTCTGTAAACTGCAGTCCATACATTGTGCCAATGATAATGTAGGGCCAGAGATTTTGCATTGTATTTGCAAAGGAAATTAATCAATATATTTCTGCCTTTGCTAGCTGCTATCAGCAGACATCTCTAACAATACAATACGTAATTTACACTGCATGTTTGTTGCTTGAAAGGTCCTTCATACTTTCCCTTGATGCCATAAACGATTGTAATTGGTCCTTCTTTTCTCGTATGATTGTTGATGATCCAGTGTTGTGTGAAGCTGTAACCACACTTCAGCTTTCACCAATTTTACACCTCCTACTTATTTCAATCTTCTGAGAAATTGTGAATTTGTGTGTGTGCTGTTTCCAGCAGTACCTTGTTATACTCATTTCAGACCTTTTGAAACCATTATAATAGTTTGATAGGCTCAGTAAAATCCATTTAGGCCAAGATAAAGTCTCTAAATCAGTACACATACCAGAAGTTACTTATGGCAAAACTTCTGGTCCTTGCACTGTTTTAATCCAGTGTCAAACTATCTGGAGTGCTGGATTATCAGTAGCTGGATTAAAGGAATTTTACTTTATGTTCAATATTTGAAGCTTATTTCAAATAGTTGAACCATATCATGAAGTGTCAGTGTCATGCAAACATCTGTCATAAGAGTCTATTCATGTGAATACTTCATTTTGCATTGTAGGGGGCTGTGCTTCTTTCGAGGCCCATGGCTTGTGACGCCCCCTGAGATTCCCCATGCTCCAACACGACTGTTTTACAAGCAGGAAGTGTTTCTGAGTACGCTGGAAGACACCAACACAGTAGACAGTATTGTGGGCAAATGTGCTGTCCTTGAACATGGCGAATACATTTCTTGTGAGTACTGAGATTGAAAGAAAAATTGTCATATCCATTGTTGTGGTATAATCTCTATTAATTTTAGTGTGGTTTTGCCTTACACCTGCCACATCCTGGGGCCCTCCCAGCCTCCTGTACAATGGGTACCGGGTCTTTCCCGGGGGTAAAGAGCAGCCGGGGCGTGCTGCTGACCCCTCACCTCCTTCTAGTGCCATGGTCAAGAAAGAGTAGAGCTGCACCTCAACTCCCCCTATGGGCTGTACGGCCTGTACAAAGCCTCATTGCCTGTACAAGGGTGCCCTTTACCTTTACTTTCTGTTAGTTCCTTAAGTCACAGTTTTTATGTGGTGACCACATCACACCTGCAGTAGTAAGTTCTAACTAGAAGAATTTAACTAGGTGAAGGAATTTTTTTTTTTTCCCCTGGATTAAGGCATGGTTTACATTAAATAAGAGTGTGCACAGCCAGTATGATTGATATTGGTGCTTTGAAAATTATCATGTAGTTTCCCCTCTTCTCCCCATTTAAGGACATTAAAGGTCAGTGAGCAGTGAAATGCGTGTTGGGTTTCAATCATTTGTAACATAAAGTAACTCCTTACTGTAGGTCGGCCAACAGAAATCCCAGAGCAAGATGTGTATGTGTGTGAATCAGTTTATGATGAGGCAAGGCGTCAAGTGAGGAAGCTTTCTCGAGAGGGCCTGAAGAAATATAGTCACAGTAATGCAGTCACTGAGGATGAGATCTACTTCTTCCGCAGACTGATAAACCCACCCAAGGTTTGTGTACGTTGATATTTTGCAACTCTGTACTTCTAGGGACCTTGGTTTATTGTTTTCAGACTGGAAATGGTGTAATGCTGTATGCCACAATGGCTGAGAGGAAAAAAACATTCGTTACAAAACGCTGTGCTGAATCAACTCCAGTCACAGTGTTTGCTTATTTGTTTAGTGCTTATGTGTGTTTTCATTTGATCCTTCACTTTAATTGTATGGTTATATTTGAAAGGTGTCACACAATTATTATTCTTACTACACTAACAGGATAGTTGATGGTACTGCTGCTTACTATTCATGCTAGAGTGCAGATTGACAGGTTTTATGACTAGCTTGACACTGGGTAGACTGTTGTTCATAATAAAGTGATGTGCAAATGGAATGCTGTGTGGAGATTGATAGATAAACTGTGCAGGTTAGCAGCAAAGCAGTTAAATTCACTGTGGAATCAGAAGAGTGCAGCAGTGTGTTGTGTTGGGAGGTCAGATATCCATCTGGTTTTCAGTAGAAAATTGTGTTTTAATCTCTGTCTCTGTTGTTGGCTGGATATTATTTATGGATACTCAGTGTGTGAGTTTAGTAGAACCAAGAACCAGATTCTACAGAAATGAAATTTGTACCAATTTCTATACTGTTTGTGATTTTTGTGTGTAAAGTAGGCGTTAGTGGCAAGAAATGTCTTTGATTCTTCTGGTATTTCTTGGGAGGGTTAGGCTTTGTGTTCATGTGCCAGGGCCCTTTGCCATGGAGATAATGGAAGCTGGTCATTACTTTCTCCCCCCATGCTGAGAATGTAGGATGTTAAGGAGCTATTTGTGTATTGTGTTGGTGGTATGTCCCTTAAACATGGCATTGCCTTTACATACAGCTCTTTATTATCAAGAAAGAGTTCTTATAGTTGTTAATTTCTGTTGCACTAATTTCAGATTGGAAGTGATTCTGCCCAATCACAGCCTGCAGAAAGCATGAAAACATCCCTGCACTATGACATGGTAAGTTGGCGCACGTGATACATTCATCCATGTAAATTACTGTTTTTACCCAAATGCAAGACGACTCTTAATCTAAGATGACCCCCAAAGAAACACATCTGCCAAAGGAAAATGTATTTATCCAAATCTTAAGGCACCCCCCCAAAATAAAATGTTTGCTTAAAAAAAAATTTTACTATTAATTTCATACACTTAATACACAAAGCATATCTGATTCTATCTATCTTTATCAGTCATTAGTGCTGTCTCCATCTTCACAGTCAGTGCCTTCACCTTCCCCAAGGTCACTCCTAACATACCCATCCTCTTCACAACCATTCCACAACCTATCATTGTGAGTGTCATCTGCTGCATTGGATATACAGCACTTCTTAACACCCTTTATAATCACTTCTGGTCAGATGCTCTGCCATGCTGTTATGATCCACATTGACTAAATAATACATTTATATTGCTTGGTTTACAAACTTACTTAAACCGTTGAAAATTCACAGTTTTCTCCACAGATGGTGTTAGTGGTGTTAAGAATTCAAATGTTTTCTGAATTTTTGTGTTGTGTCTGTGGTCTTATCAGTCTGAGTTTATGGCTGTTTTTATGGTTTTTAACATGTGGACTGGTCCAGGTTTTATTTTTGAGTCTTGAAGTTAATATTTAATTTTTCAATAGCCATTTGTCTGTTACTACCCTTGGACTAGATCTGTTCTTATTTACCTATCCAAACAAGCTACTGTTGCTGTGGTTCCCAGTGATTGAGAATAACTCAATCGAAGGGGTCAAACAGGTTAGGTGATTGTTTGCCTGGAAATGGAACCAGAGCCAGCTTCCAGAATGTTGTTGTCTTTAAGAAATTGGAAGTCAGATAAAGTCTAATAAAGGATTATTGTGTCAGTTAACCTCCCTCGTGCTGTGTTCTCTCTTTTGGATTTCTTGATCCTTGAAGCTGAAACTGCTAGGTTGTCCTGAAATGTTGGTGCTGAATTACTGCTCTGCTCTTAGAAGAGCGCAGACTTTACATGATTTGGCGATGCAGGCCTTGGTTTTGCTCCGCATGGTCAGTTTCAGAGGGATCCAGTTTGGTACAGTCTGGTTTGGCACTTGATGTGTAAATTTATGATATCACATTTTTAAGCACCACATTAAAAAAAAAATACTCATTTTGCATTTGAGTACATACAGTAAATCTTACACATACATAATCTTTGTCCCTCTGACACTACTTGCAACTGACACTTAGGTTTCGTTAAAATGGCCTTACTCTTAACATAACAGTAATACTCTGTTTCATGCTGCTGTATAGAACATTAATTCATTAAATTGCTGTTTGTTCTTAGGCATGTTTTCTGTAGAAAGAAATGAATAACTAGAGCATATAGTTAGTTGCATTTACTGTTGCGGCTGTCAAGTATTGGGTATGTTAGCCAAGTGTTGCATGTCGAGAATGTTAGACGGCTACAGGATATGTGTGCGTGATTGCTTTTATATCAATGGGTGAAAAGTTTTGACCCATAATAGCTGACATGATGTGTAAGGGACAGCATTAAAAGTGCCACAAAATTGTCAAGGAAAACTATCAGACATGGAGTTACAGATTGATGTGTTAAAGTTATATAAAGCCAGTGAGAGCCAGTTGAAAGCTCTACTGTAGGTCTAGTGATGTAAAGTATCAGAGTGATCATGCAGAACTGTGAGACAGAATATCTGCCAAAACGGCGAGAAAGGTGGCACATTCAAGGAGAAATCTGTCGGAGAAAACAGCGAGATTGATTAAGCATTTGCAGTGAAAAACACAAATCAGCATCGTATATCTGCAGGTCAATTACTTATTATCAAGAGGGCAGAAGATTGCTTACCTTTCTTGAAGAAGGCAGAAGAAAGCAGCAGAAACATTATACTGGAAGATACCATTACCTAGTTTAAAGCTGTCGCAGTGAATAAATTAAGTAAAATTTTTTCGGGCCAGCAGCCATGTCAGGTGGTTAAATGGTGAGTGAACCAGTGTTTCAAGAACTATTATTGTCGTCTTCATCAGGGAACTGAGTCAGGTCCCTGACAAGGACATAGGTAGTCCTTGAAACATTTATTTCCTCACCATTCAACCACCAGAAGCAGCTGCTGGCCTGAGAAGATTTTATTGAAGATTAATTTAGTCTGACATTCAGTACTTCAGAAATCTGGATAATGGAATTGATATTGACAGTGTGCTAGAGTGACTTTAGTCTTAGGGGAGACAGCCGAGCAACGTGCAGTTAGTGGAAGTGGAACAGAATAAGTCTGCTCTCAAGAAAAATGTTGACTGTGCTGATGATGTTGATGTAATGCAAAGAACATTGTATCCTGACAGAGGCAAATGGTCGTGTGGCAATAAGTGAAACCGTTCACCCATTCAGCAGAATGTGTGTTTGTTTGGTCTCAGAATTTTGTTTCTTAAACAAAGAAGTCACTTTCACAGGTTCGAAAACCATTGGTCTTGGTCAGGGTTTAACCACAAGTTTGACAGGTTTTTACAGAGTTTATGGATAAGGCCAATGATGGCACGGATATCATAACGTAAATTTTCTACGTTTTGAACGTGTCACTATAAGCGAGAGAGATGCTCTTGATATGATGTTATACAAAGGAGGAAAAGCAACTGCAAAGGAGAAAGAACAAGATAATGCCATCAGCTCATGATGTCTTCTTATAGAAGAAGGCTGCCATAACTGGGCTTGTCTTAATATTTGCAACTTTTGTTTGGAAAACAAGTTGCCTGTTTTTTTTTTTAAATAAATAATCACATTTGGTCATTGTATTTACAGTGTAAAATCATGTTTAGTGTCTGTAGTATTGTTCCACCAACCCAGTATACCATATTATATTGTAAATAGATAAAGTGTGATTCAGAAATGCATCTCCATGAGCTATATACTGTAAAGGCACCAGGCAATGCTGAATCAAGTACTGCTGTTATTTGTCAACATTAAACAGAGTATTAGTGTACAGTGTAGTTCATGTTGGGGCTCCTACGATTTGGTGGTAAGGCCTGCTACAGCCCATGTTATATTCCAGGCCCCATCAGCACTGTTGCCCCGGATGAAGCCTGACATGCTGCAAATGGAGGATTCGCTGGATGGAGGTCCACCCTCCGTTGGTTCAGGGGATACTGCTGCACCTGTTGCTGTTACAGGTTCTGCCTGTGTTATATTCCAGGCCCCATCACCACTTTTGCCAAAGATGGAGCCTGATATGCTGCAGCTAGAGGACTCCCTGGATGGAGGTCCACCCTCCGTTGGTTCAGGTGATACGGCTCCTCCTGTTGCTGTAACCACACCTGTCTCTTCCAAGAAGGTCAGTGCTCTACTAGATTCTTCTGTTTTGATTTATTTTTGTTTTATGTTACTTCAGTGATGTGCTGTGTGACTAAAAAATGCATGTTGGATGTAATTGCTTTTTTTATTGCAAGGGAACCCAATAAATTACTGTGCATGTACCTGAAAATTGAACTTTGGTTTATTTGAGAGGGAGTTTTTTTTTTTTAATTCTTCTTAATTTGAAGTATAAAGCAAACGTGCAGGCACCTGGCTTGTTCTTCATAATGTCAAATCCTTTACAAGGTACTTCTTATGTTTTGCAAGTCATGTGTGATTACATTCAATGTACGCCTGTATTTCTGTCGCATTCTTCTCCTCTTTGTGTGATGTGTTTCTATATTTGTTAAGTGATGCCTTTGTGTTTTATAATTTGTCTTATAATATGGTGAAACTTTAACATTCATAGGTCCGTGCATCACTGATATATTCTCAGAGTACAACCCACAAGATGCAACGTTTCTCAGATTTATTTATTTCTGTAAGATGCTCTACATGTTTCAGACAGTTTTTCTGTCCATCGTCAGGAGCACAAAACTGCACCTACAGCATTGGGTATGCCTGACGCTGTATGTGCAGTTTTGTGCTCCTGATGATGGATGGTAAAACCTTCTGAAACACGTAGAGCGTCTTACAGAAATAAATAAATCTGAGAAACGTTGCATCTTGTTGGTTGTACTCTGAGAATATGGTGAAAGTTATTCAAGATGGCACCACTTGAGACATACTGTTATCATAAGCATTAAATAGTTTTTGCCCAGTAACTGTTCTTTATGATTTAGGCATATGTATGTTGTCTTTTAAAAATGTTTCCCTTATAAGAAAGCTTCCTGCCTCAGAAGTATGTAACACATGTCACTAAACTTTGTATTTTGCCCACCTAATACTTAACTGTATCCCAGTGTGTGTGTGTGTGTGTGTGTGTGTTTAACTTCCCATGTTGATTGTCTTGTTACAGTTTCTTGTGTTTTTTGTTTGTTTGTTTGTTTGTTTGTTTGTGTTTTTTTTAATGTGCATTAAAAAGATACTGCTTTAGCTTAACCTCATACTTAACACTTCGTTAGCATAGTTCTGTTACCATCTCTTTTGTGTTATGAAATGTAAAAGGTAAAGCAATCCCATGACAGGCCTGGACAGGCCCTGAGGGTTCCAGGAGTATGAGGCTCCCAGATTTCAAGACATTTGGCACATGAAGGTGGTAAGGTTGTCAGCCCTGTGCACCAGCTGCCTTTACCCCCCCCCCAGTAAATATTCCTGGTACTCATTTCTGTTGGAGGCTGAGTCAACCCCAGGGACATAGTGCGGCTGGAAGGATTATGTCAATGAAAAATTCCATTGACACCATCAGGAATCAAACCCATGACCTTCCGGCTTGTAGCGCAGTGCCTGAACCAACTGCGCCACCGCGTGCATTATGAAATGTGTTGGAGTAATTAACTGTTATGTAGGAGTCAGCATGTTGTGAATCAACTGCAGTGAATATTGTGCAGTAAGGTACCCCCAAGATTTGGGACATTTAAGAGAGGAGAATTGGTTGTGAATCAGCTGCACTGGCCACCTTTACCCCCCAGTAAATATTCCTGGTACTCATTTCTGTTAGAGGCTGAGTCAACCCAAGGGCCATAGTGTGGCCAGAAGGATTATGTCAATGAAAAATTCCAGTGACACTATCGGGTATCGAACCCATGACCTTCCGGCTTGTAGCACAGTGCCTCAACCAACTGCGTCACTGCATGCGTTGTGAAACGTGTTGGAGTAATTAACTGTTATGTAGGAGTCAGCATGTTGTGAATCAGCTGCAGTGAATATTGTGTGGTAAGGTACCCCCAAGATTTGGGACATTTAAGAGAGGAGAATTGGTGAGAGTAAATTTAAACAGTAAATTTAAAAAATCCTTACACTGTACTTGTAAATGATGAGCAACAGTGTATCATAATTCCAGCAGATAGAACATGAGTTTTTAAATGAAACAGGAACCCAGCAGACCAAAAAGAAGAATTCTTAGGGTGCTGACCCTGCAGATGGACAATTTGTCCTTTGAAATGTGTGTAACTACAGTAAAATCTTGATTTTAAAAATGGCATGAAATCTGGGGAAGTGTAAATACGAAACAAACGTTCTTACGGGCAATTGGCCGGATCCACACAAAAGTGCATAAAACCAAGGAAAACACAGAATGTGGGAACATAAAATTTGAAGGTTACTGTATTTACTGGTTGATGTAGCAGAACATTCCAGAAGACTTGGTTCTTCATGAACACATACTACTGTGAGGATGTGAAATCTCAAAAAAAAAAGAGGATGTCTTAGGAAAGAAAACTTTTGTAGAACTAAAAGTGACATTGTTGGGGTTGGATGTCTGTGAAGTGTTTCAGCTGGTGCATTAGAGAGAAGGAAGTGAAGAAAATATCCAGTTTGCATTGTTGCATGCGCAGGAATTTTACGCTAGCCATCAGAGCGGAGCATATACAGGGCAGGTGTACCTTGTGACAAAGCTAATACGATATCAAGATATGGGTCAAGGGTCAAGTGGTGCCACCGTCTTGTGTGTATACAACATAAATGTGTTATGTTGCATCCAAATCCAGAACATTAACAAGTCAAGGGGCAAGAGGTGCTACGGGCTAATGCATACACAACAGAAATGTGGGACACTGTGTCAGTAGAGACTGAGCTCTATCCCATCAGCTTCAACAAGAAGGATGATATTTCCACAGAAAGGTGGAAGCCTCTTACATGCTCCTTGAAGGAATGTAGAAACTTTTTCTCCAGGGATATACCATGATCAGACCTTATCAGAGGCCTTCCTCTCCATTGTACCCTCTGACCTTCCTGACCACTTCCCGTGATTTCTACCAGCACTTGGCTACTTCAGGCCCTTTTCTCAGGCATATTACATGGCCATGGTATGAGGCTGACCACTCATCTCTTGAGATTGGAGCTGTATGTCCTCTGCCCTCATGTGCCTTCATGACATGCACACGAACAACCACCAGCCCTCCTTGAAGCTTGTACTGCATTTTCTGTAAGCTTGAATGCAACATTTTCAGTTTGTTGCGAGACTAATACACAGCTAATATGCATATACGGGCTTTGTATCTTGTATGAGGGAATGTCAGAATGTGAGTTTCCCTATATTATCCTGTGAAACAAATTATTGTAGCAAGCTGTTCCTCTGTCACATGTTGGTACATGGTCCTGCTGGTATGCAGAAGATATCCTCACCAGTGCAAGAAACACAGTGCCAGTGCAGTGCAGTTGGAAAATAGTGACCCTACTGAACTACTGAACTGGAGGACAAGGAAAGAGGTGTGTGCTGTTATCCAAATTCTTTGGGCACAGAGCATAGAACACCTAAATGTCCACAAACAGATTGTGGGTGCATATATGCAAATTAAACATGTTTGTCGCTGGCATAGATGAAATGGTGCAGGCAGACATGTGTAACGTGGAAGCCGTTAAGAGCTGGCATTTAACCTCTCACCCTGCAGTGTTTGGGAAATTGTTTATGAATACCTGAGCTGTCACAGACCGTTCACCAGATGGGTGCCAAAACATCTGTCCAACCAACAGAAGCCTGACAGAATGGCTGCCTCACTGACCACATTCTGCGGAAGGTGATGATTTAACACCAGTGATGAGATATAGGTGCATCCCTGCAGCCTGGAGATGAGAATGGAATCCATTGCATAGCATTCCACATCACCTGCAAAGAAGGAGTTTAAGACAGCTATGAGTGCAGGGAAGGCAAGAGGCATCTGTCCATCCGTCCTGAATCCTGTCCTAATCCCTTATAGCTTCCAAATCTCTTTCACCCATATTATTCAATTTCTCTCCTTTCTATACAGCCATCACGTGTAATTCAGTTTGCAGTAATATAATCAGGAGTGTGGTATTCTGTAAAGCACATTGTTAATGCTGAAGCAGTTGGCAGCTTGCAGGAATTTCAGTGTAGAATTGCAGTAGCAGCAGTGACACCTACACTGATGAGGGGGGATGTGAACCACACTTAGATAATGCCCTGACACATGCAGGGTTCTGAATGGAGTGCATGTTGAGTTGTCCTGATTCATAACATGTTCCATGTTGTTATTTGTGGCTTCTTTCATTCATAATAAAACCTCTGGCAGCGTGTCATGTGACTGATTAAAGTGCCAGATGTGATGTAATTAACCTTTATCGTACCAGCATGTGTATTTAAGTGTTAGCACATGGCTTATGAAAAATATATCATTTGAGCAGAGAAAGACAAAATTATGAAGTACATGCTATTTTGTGGGAAATAAAACAGATTATCCAACATGTCTTAAAAATACAGTACATTTCCTTGTTGCCTATGCATAAAATTAATTTCTAGGGGTGTTTTCGTATGTGCATTTGCATGTGAGAGAGTTAACTTTACCCATCTGCACTGTTGTCTGTTTCGTGTTTAACAAACATTACTTTAGAAAACCCCAGAGTTCTGGGCACCTGTTCCTCTGGGTGCTCTGCCTCAGCACTACTTCCCTGTTGTGAGGAAACATGTTTGCTTTTGTGTGGTGTGATTTTCGTGGGGACAGTGTGCAATTACCATGAAGGATAAACCATACAGCCTTCTTGATTTTCGTGTGCGAGTTATATAAACAGCAGTCCATTCTCCGTAATCCATATATGAACACAAGCAGTTGTATTTACGTGTTAGATGTCCTTTTCGTTATTTTTTGTCAACATTTCCATTTTTTATGTGACAAGTGGATAGTAAGAAATATATTTTTTTCCCCAGTTTTATACAGTACTTAAAATGGTATTGAAATATCATTTGTTTTTTGACAGCCTGTGGCTGATGCCACAGAGTAGCAGGTTTTCAAATCTCTGCTAGAACAGTTTAATAAACAGACACTTTTTCTTCTTGACTGGGACTGCTGGGTGAAAGGTGCAAACTGATGCATCAACACATGTTATAAGAAAGTAATATTACAGATACTGAACAAGCATTCTTTATGATTTTGAAGCCAGTAAACAGGACAGCTGTAGGAAGACTGAACTATTATGCAGGCAGTTGGATCAAATTCCTGAAAGAGCAAGCTATTTTTGTACTGTATTTTGTGGTGCTACAGCCCAGCTTGGGTCTGGGCCACCTCATTTAGATTTTGAAATCACACACACACTCACTCACTCACTCACTCACTCACTCACACCCACACACACCACACACACACACCACACACACACACACACACACTCACTCACTCACTC
>Ga0123352_10011432_pt1 | contig 13991 bp, 10 predicted proteins | sample TergutLab28metaG_FD_89700 | JGI IMG/M metagenome (GOLD analysis project Ga0123352, IMG submission 89700) | Labiotermes labralis P1 segment gut microbial communities from Petit-Saut dam, French Guiana - Lab288 P1 | ecosystem: Host-associated > Arthropoda: Insects > Digestive system > Gut ...
AGACTCCACCCCGACCAACGCCCAAGAAACTTTGAATAAATACTTTTGTATTGATGTAAGATTAAGATTAACTTCAGTAAGCTGAGGGGCAGAGGCCGCTGGAGCGAATCTTCATTTTAGCACTACTTTATTATTATCAACGCTTACCTGGTCTATAATTTCAACTGTACTTCAACTGTATTTAACTATAACTACTAATGTAACAGCAACTTCAAATAAATCTGTATCATTATTCATCGGAAAACAAAGTCTGAGTACTTTGACCCACGCCGTTGGCCAACCAGTCCTCGCCCAGCCTCGTTACACTACACATTTTTTATGTCACTGTAGTAGATTTCCGATTAATGCCCTGGTCATGGGTCATATATAGCTGACATTGTACCCTAGGAAAGGCCATGAAGGCTCAGATGAGGGCTAGATGTATTGCTCTACTCTTTCTTTAAACTCGGCACTAGACTGGGGGGGATTGAGTTCAATGCCATGCCCTCCGTCGCGCCTTTGCCATGAAAAAGGTTACAGAAATTTTTCTCGTTTGAAATTCCTCCGCCAGCAACGCTAACACTGTGTCGTCAGACCTGATTCGAGTTACCATCTGAGAGAAAGTAGCAATATGGCGACCACGGGAGAGTTTTGTTTTGTTTACAATATCTAACGAATTACGACGAAACATGTTACAATTTTATGGCGAGATTCGTCTAACATGTTTGCTATACTGAGGTTACAGAACGGCATCCCCAGGATGTGCCCATCACTATCCGTATCACGTTGTTACACTTACAGTTTTCCATACTCGCCTACACGCGTCTAGACATTCTGTTAGTACGAAAGTGTTTGTGATAACCAACATGTGTCAGATGGAGAGGGGGGGAGGTTCAAGGAATTACGGATGAATATCAGCCAGTTGAAAGCCCTGAAACTCGTCGTCCGCGTCGTCCAAAAAGAGCTTGTTTCGTTGGCCTCGCTCGGTCCTCATTTATCACACATCGTACCAGAAGGAAGTGACTGATATCAAATCATGGACTCGAGCACGTACAACGCAAACAAAGAGCAAGCAGCGCTATTCGACCGGCCTGCGCTCTGACACGTACTCATTTCAGCCACAGAAAGTCTCTGCGCACCCTATTTCCGGGGGGAGGGGGGGGGGCAAGCACCGGCATGCTCCACTCTGCTCCATCAATGTCAGGTCCCGGAATTTCCTGTCCCGGAAACTCAATTCGCAGTATTGTGGAGTGAAACAAAAAGGCTCTCCCTGGGTTGAAAGTTCGTGATGGAGCAGATCATGTTCGCTGTGTTAAGTATACACAAAAAGCTGCCTGTGCCCAATTAAATTAGCTTTACAGGAGACTCGATGAGTTGGCGCCTGGTCTGCGGAACGTTATCACAGGAAGCCTGACGCGACCAGGTAATTGCTTCGCCCAGTGCATAAGCGGCTCAAGTTCTATCTTGAGCTAATCACTGCAAAACACTGCTTTCATCTTAATCACTCTATTTAAAAATTAAACTTTTGTCTTTCCTGCTATGGAATTACACCGATACTGCACAGTATATGTTATAGTGATGGAAATTAAAATGATGAACAAATACTGCGATATAGTAATTAATGTTACATGAAACTTCAATCTAGGTTAAAATAATCGAATTCTATTTCTTGAAAGTAGAGGTGACGCTGTCCCAGTCCGCGCAATGAAGCTATGTGAGAGAGGGAGTAAAAAAATAGCTCCACTAATTCATAAACTATAAGAAGAACCGTTTTAATATTGCACACTCATTTACGCCTAGATGGTGTAAGTAGTCTTTTTCTTCGAGATGAGTTAATTTCAGATATCATACAAGTGTTTTGAGTCTTTAAAATTCTGGCTACAGCAGTGGCGTACCCAGGAATTTTGTTCGGGGGGGGGGAGGGTTTCAAATATTCAGTTGAGGACAGAGGACAGAGAAAATTGGGACCTGGGGACGGTAGCCCACTCGTCAGGCAGCTGTAATTTGGTACAAGAAATTTCATTTCATATAATAAAATTTTCTTAATTTTTGCTACTTTAAGACTATTTATGATGACAACCAATTTATTTGTCATTGCTAATGTAAAACAATTGCGAACCGGCGGTAGTTTTAGAATTTTACTGCCTTTTTTCCTAACATCTTAGGGTGTTGGCGTCCCATATTTAGCAATTTTTAACAGTTTTCACAATCGGGTTGAGTTTGGCACGATTTTGGAGGGCCTTCGGAATTTGGGGGGGGGGGTGTTCGAACCCCCCCTCGGTACGCAACTGGGCTACAGTATACATGATACTGAAAAAGAAAGTAACCTGATTCCGATCAATTAAAGGGTCATTTCTGCCTGCCTTCATAACTACAAAACTCCACGCTACACTGCGTCACTTTCAGTCGACTTCCCGCCAAATCCAGCCCTTCTCCTGTTTGCATCTCACCCCTTCTTCCGCAGGACCATTGCCGACTGGCCACTGAAAGGCATACTGCCGCACAGTACAATTATAACCAAATAATCACAGAGTCCCTGATCAGTTGTGGAAAAAAACCAAGTAATGATTAGTCGATGACTTGTACTGCTGTCTACATACAAATGTATTATTACGTACATGACAGCAAGCAAAATTTGTCTTCTCCCAAGGGTCTAGATCGGCTCTGGGTTCCATTTGTCCACCTACAAAAAGGGTTAAAGGGACTTTTTACACAGGGGTAAAGTAGGCGCGGCATGAAGCTGAACACTCCTGTCTAGTGACGAGGTTTTTTGTGTATATAGTTGGGTCTTTACTCCCCTTTATCCTTCCGTGACGTGGGTCTTGACTGACCACGGGGATAAATATACAATTAAACCTATGGCATGTCATGAAGGCCCAAAGAGAGAGTAGAAGTTTATCTCTACTCTTTCTTTAACCTCGGCACTAGATGGGGGAGAGTGGTCAACGCCACGCCCTGGCCGCTTTAGGGACGGGAGAGAGACTCAGAACCTGTTGTCAGGAGGCTGGGTGGACTTGAGTGCCGGTCTGGACGGTTGCAGAAGTCTCGCCCCCCACCGGGACTTGAACCTCTAGACCGTCCAGACCTTAGCTGTATCTATTAAGCTATCGATGCCCACGATCACGAGGATAGCACTGGGATTTACAGAATGAGAAATCTAATTAAAATTATGCTTTGGCAGCTGGCAACTCTCGACTCGTAAACAGTACACCACTCTCAATGCAACCAGAAGTTTCATTGCCGTGTCTGTAAGACGCCATGTGACTCCGTTACCAGCCAGTTTAACCGAGTCCACATCGCCACAATGAATCTGCCAAACGGTTTTACTTGCGTTTGGAAAAATATTCCTATTAGATTCGCCATGCCTCTCTGTAGGTGTGTACAATTGAACTCGGTTATAACGACCTCGATTTGTGCGACACCTCGGCTATAACGTTATACATTCAGTGGTATCTACTGATTCCCTACAAAGCATGTGTTTTTCTCCCACGTTTAGTACGACACACATAAGAGAATCTGCCACAGATAAAACGACTTTGCCAGTCATCCTTTCCAGTATAATTTTACAATTGTAGACTATTTTGAGAATTCAACCAACTCTTCGTCCTTGAGAAGGCAAGCATCTACGCTTTCAGGTACTTACACAAATTCGAAGCCTGGAAAATGACAATAGTAACGGTAATGCACTTTGTGCGTAAAGTTGCCCTCTAACTGTCTACTCCCGCACTTAGCAGGAGACTGCTAACATGATTACATGGCTAAGGCAGGTTTTGAGCCCGAAGGAAAAGTTCAAGCGAAAAGACAAATAGAAAATGGGAAAATAGTGACGTATTTCTGGAATTGGTTCTCGTCAGTTCTACGATCCAGACGATCTGGAAAACAGAACCAAAATTATTAGTGCGTTTGAATGGAACGGATCGAGAATAAAACGACTGTGCTAGCCGGAACGAAGTGAAGTCGATGAGGCGCTGCCTGAAGTGGCTTATGCAAGAGTGAAGTGACACTGTACCGGTGAGCGGTCCTCTTCCTGTGATAACGTTTGTTCTTTCAAAATTTTAATTTTCATGTAATGTATTTTCTTTAGCGAAAATCTGTATGGAAAATCGGAATTTTAGAAGATAGATGTATGTTATTTCTGAATTCTACTTTTATTTAAATTTGATGTAGATTATCAGCACTGGCATTAAGAATTATGCCAGTACTGCACAAGTTAAAGCTACCTTGTGCAAGATATTAAGTTGTACAGCGTAACTAGGGATCCAACCTCTACGCATTCTGAAACGTGGTAGACGGAGGTGAGTTGTCAACCTCATCCTATGACCGCCTTACCCCGACGATGAGATCCCCCGATAACTATTGAATAGTGACTGAGGACAATCTTTTAACTCTGCTGGAAATCTAAAGCGGAATATTATCTAAGTAACGAGGTCCAAACCGTCTACGCTATTCCATTCAATTAAATTTTATTAAAATTATTATTGAGAGTTTCACCAAGTTCAAACGATGGGTTAAAATTGAACAAAAAATATCGATTGCTTCATATGCAGAAGTCATGCGTTTTTGAGTCCGCATCGAGAGAAACGTCTTTAATATTTGACACAAAAGTGTGTCAAAAAACAACTGCAGAGGAGAAGGGAACGAACGTTCTATGTCCTCTATACCTCTTTCATTAACCTCAATATTTTATAGCGAAGTAAAGAAAACGGATTTATAAAAATATGTCATCTCACTACGAAAAAAAACTGGACTTGTTTGGTCAATATTCTTGCGCATTTATCGTGTTTGGGTTCTTGGCGCAATCTAAATGCCCCGAACTTCGTAATGTCTACATTTCCAGATATATGTTGCTTCACATCCACTGACTTAAATTTCATATTAAATTTTTATCTCTCCTCACGTTCCGCCCTCATTGTCACACTCATAATATGGGGCTGTTAATGACAACGCGTTGTTTCATTCAATTTTCCTTGAAAGAACAAATCTGACTTGTGACTGTTTTCTCCCGAACAGGAAGGGTTGAAATAGCCAAGTAGTACTGATGTGTGTACACTGAAAGCAAAACCACCCTCAAGTAGGAAGTCCCCGCCTCCCCTCCCCCGCGCCAACAGCTGTAGTGTGAGTGTGTGTTTGTTTGTTTGTGAGTATGTGCGCGCGCGCGCGCTGACTTTCGTGCTTGAGTGTGCGCATACCTGAATTCGACCTGCAGATTTAATTTGCACGATATAGAACCGATACGGCATCTTCAGGAAGGTAAAAAGAAACATCGCACGGCCACCTTCGCTGGTGTGTGGCATGTGACTGAGCCGAAATTCCTTTCTCACGGCAAATATGGCTACGGCCTATTTGACTCAGGTCTGATGATGTCACCCAGTGTTAAGAATCCTTACTGATGCGTCATGCCTACTCAATAATAAAGATCTCCAAGCGGCAATAAGACTGCTTGCTTTTCGTATTCCACAGATTTGTGGATGTGCAGACATGCAACACATTTTTAGCTGTGCACACATGCAACACATTTGTGGCTGTGCACACATGCAACACATTTGTGGCTGTGCAGACATGCAGCACATTTGTGGCTGTGCAGACATGCAACACATTTGTAGTTGTGCAGACATGCAACACATTTGTAGCTGTGCAGACATGCAACACATTTGTGTCTGTGCAGACATGCAACACATTTGTAGCTGTGCAGACATGCAAAACGTTTGTAACTGTGCAGATATGCAACACATTTGTAGCTGTTCACACATGCAACACATTTGTGTCTGTGAAGACATGCAACACATTTGTAGCTGTGCAGACATGCAGCACATTTGTGGCTGTGCAGACATGCAACACATTTGTAGTTGTGCAGACATGCAACACATTTGTAGCTGTTCACACATGCAACACATTTGTGTCTGTGAAGACATGCAACACATTTGTAGCTGTGCAGACATGCAAAACGTTTGTAACTGTGCAGACATGCAACACATTTGCAGCTGTGCAGACATGCAACACATTTGTGTCTGTGCAGATATGCAACACATTTGTAGCTGTTCACACATGCAACACATTTGTAGCTGTGCAGACATGCAACACATTTGTGTCTGTGCAGACATGCAACACATTTATGTCTGTGAAGATATGCAACACATTTGTAGCTGTGCAGACATGCAACACATTTGCAGCCGTGCAGACATGCAACACATTTGTGTCTGTGCAGACATGCAACACATTTGTGTCTGTGCAGATATGCAACACATTTGTAGCTGTTCACACATGCAACACATTTGTGTCTGTGAAGACATGCAACACATTTGTAGCTGTGCAGACATGCAAAACGTATGCAACAAATCGCTTAAAAATCCGCCTCAAATAAGAATCACTTGAGTGGCCAGCTGCGAATGAGTCTGGCAAATTAGACCCGATTTTTTTTCATTATTATCTCCCAGAATGTTGCAATCTGTCCGAAGACATTCAGCAATAGTATTGACAGTCACTACTGATGGCACGTGGGAAATATTTAAGCTCAATCACAAATGATTGGGTGTTGCAGAGTATCAGTTAAATCTAGTTGCCATATCTGCAGGGTAATACCGCTTAAGCCTACGATTGTGAGTTGGTCTCTGAAATAGAGATTTTGACAGGCCGTTGGGGTGATCGTCAAGCCTTTACCGGTAGGTGACACTGTAGTTACGCACTTCTTGTCTAACCGACAACAATTGTTAGTCACGTATTATCACCGCATTCGGCACAAACCACGATTCGTCCGTAATAATCCGTAACACTTTCGGCTGGAATCTTTCCAGGATTTCTCTATTGGAGTTTGCTGCTGATCCCCACAATTGTACACCGCAGGTCCAGACAGGTTTCAGGATTGTTTTGTGCATGAGTAGCTTCTTTGCCAGTGATAACTGCGATTTTCGGCCAATGATTCAGTACAATTTGCGGAGTTTGCGGTCCAGTTGTTTTCTGTTTGTAGTTATGTGTTTGCGCCAGGTGAGTGTTCGGTCCAGGTGTATAACCAGGTACTTTTCGTCATCAGTTTGGGTCAGTTGTTTGTTGTTTAGATGGACTGGGGGACATGTGTTCTTTTTTAGGGTAAAAGTAACTTGGACTGATTTCGTTTCATTTGCCTTCATACGCCATTTTTCAACCATAATTGGTTTTTATTTAAATGTGTTTGTAGCCTGTGTGTTGCTATTGCCGGATCTTCGTGCATAATTAGAACGCAGTGTCGTCTGGGAAGGCGGCCGTTGTTCTGTCAGCCGTAGTGGGTAAGTCGGCTGTGTAAAGCAGATAGAGCAGTCAGGCCAACACACTGCCCTGCGGCACGCCAGATAGAAACGGGTGAAGGGATGTATATTCCTCTCTGTACTTTAACAGAAAACATCTATTTTCCAGGTATGATTTTGGGATTTTGTATATAGTCTGGAAATAGTGTTTTTATTTTGTAAAATAGTAGACCAGAAACTGAGATAAATTTTGTCGTTGAATTATGTACTTACATTATTTTTGCAGCGTAGCGTAAGAGCCTCTTGTCTCTCCCCTCATTACGTGTGGCCTTCAGTATCAAACGACTTTGCGCCACTCTGTATATGGTAGTAACAACACAATCTTGACCCAGTCACATATAATATAATATGACATGACATGACATGACATGATATGTGGTATGTTACTATACGATATGATATATATGATATAATATAATTCTACAAGTAAAACGCCACGACCCAACGCCTGAGTAACACTGCTGGTGAAAACCTTCAAAATTTATAAAATGATATTTCTAGAACTGCAGTCTCGAAATAATGAGATGGGCGGGGCATGTAGCACTTATGTGGGAGAGGATAGGTGCTTACATGTTTTTCGTTGGTAAACCCAAGGAAAAGAAACAACTTGGAAGACCCGGAAGTAGATGGGAGGATAATAATAAGATGGCGTCTTCAGAAAGTGGGATGGGAGCATGGACTGGATTGATCTGGCTCAAGATAAGAACAGCTGGCGGGATCTTATAAACGCGGTAATGAACATTTGGATTTCATAAAATGCAGGGAATTTCTTGACTAGCTGAGAACCAGCTAGTTTCTCAAGAAGGACTCTGCTCCACTGAGTGAGTGAGTAAGTAAGTAAGTAAGAAAGAAAGAAAGTAAGTTGTAAAATACAAATGTAATATTTTTTAACACGTTCAGAACCAACTGTTTTCTTGTGTTAAAAGTTGTAATCAATATTGATGATTTGCCTCTGCGCCCACATTCACGTTCGACTACTCTGCTTTACAAAGATATTTCAGGCGACCTCAGTACAGCAACACAACCACTAGCAGTAAAAAAAATTCCATTGTTTAATTGCAGAAGACGATGGGGGATGTCAGTTACATACAGCTGGAAGAAAATATGTTCCTTGTGCAACTTCCGGTAAGTTTAGTTTTCAGATACACATACAAAAAAACTTTTGACCTTCCTCTTTCCTGACTCTTGCTTAATACGGAACGCCCAACCATAACATCAAATTCATTTCTTACCATTACCAGTATCTATGGCAGACACGGCTGTAAAGTAATGTTCATATTTATCTTAGTAATTAACCAACTTGATGCACAAAATTTTTGTTTTACAATAAGTTTTTTCCATGCCTCTACATGTTTCGAGCACCATGTGCTCAACATCAGGAGGTCAAAATTGTGTTATACAGCTTCTGGTATCATCACACCTATAGGTGGCCGTCCGGTGCACAGGTTGAGAGAGGGGTCCTCTCTCAACCTGTGCACGGGAGGGCCACCTATAAGTGTGGTCATACCAGAAGATGTATAATACAATTTTGACCACCTGATGATGAGCACATTGTGCTCGAAACATGTAGAGGCATGAAATAAACTTATTGTAAAATAAAAATGTTGTGCATTAAGTTAATTAATTACTAAGATAAATATACTGAGATGCAGGGTCAGCAAAACATCAAAATAATGTTCAAATATTGAAGTAGAGTTTATGGATCTGCTTCGAGTCTTCATTTCGCTGACATTTCTTGTTATGATACTCTGCCCACAATTGCTAACTGCTATGTGATGTAATGCAGACACGAAAAACGAAACACCCCTGGCGATAATGTTTACTTTGGCTGGCATTCTTTAATCTCCTTTAGCTTATATGAAGAGTAGATACCGTAGTTAAACACAGCATTGTAAACACATCGATCAACGTCCGCAGACCTCCCGCATAATTCTTGATGAAATATAGAGGCTAAAATAAATTCGCACTTAAGCTGTCTATAGAGTGTTAGCTTGTTCAAAGTAAGCCGAAAATTTTATAAACCTTTGTTTTGAGACCTTTCGCTTTCGAGAGGTACAGTACACAACCGTAAATAGCCCAAGGTGACTGATGATCAAGCCATGTAGATCTGGCGGTTACAGGTGGTGTTCGAAGTGTCCGCCGTCCATTTTACGGGAAATGGCAGCACATGACGCAAAACATTCTGTCGAACACGAATTATTCTTTATTTATCGATCTCTGTCACAGCTGCCCGAAGCCTTGCTACGAAATATTTGATAGTCCTGGTAGGAAAGGAGTCAATGTGCTCCTTCAAGTGCCCGTACGTCGGAAAACCAATCGGAATTAGATACGGTAACCGAGAAGTTCACGCCATCGGTCTTCCACGCCCAATCCACGTCTCTGGTTTTATCGCATTTAGCCACTGCCAGACCACTTTCCTAGCGGTGTGCAGGAGTTTTGTCGAGCCTAGAGTACCTCTGCCTCAGAGCTGGAGGCACATCTTCAAGAATACCCCTTAAAAGTTCCCACAAAATTACTATATCTTTGTGCAGTTAGTCTCTTAGGTGGCTGATAAGAGTCCTGGACAATATCACCGACGCTGCAACCAAAGGGTTGAAGAAGAACCTGACTTGTCACACACATTCTCTGGTGGCATAACAATTATCCTATGCCCAGGTGTAACTCTGGGAACATCAAAGTCGCTTCGTCTCTAGTAAGAACTTTGCATAAAATCCTGACTCCCAGGATGTTAACATAGCAATCATTCGAAAAATTGCATCCGTATTAAGACGAACGTCTAGTAACGTACGTGCACCCTGTGAGTGAGTATGGACGCAACTGACTGTTCCGCAAAACTTCGTGTATCATGGATTGGGTTGGTCTAAATTTTCGTGGGATATCGCCCGAGATCCGTGGCTATTATTTCACAGCTGCTTTCAAGGCACCTTCATTGTCTAGGGTTCGTACAGTCCGCGAGTTACCAGCATGCACGGGGGACGCAGATGTTACCATCTCTGTTCAAAGAAACACACTCCCCAGTCGTCGGAAAATTTGGGGTCTGGATGACGTCGACCAGGAAATCTTAGAGCAGATCCCCATACCCACTCGCATGTTACAGGCACCGAGAGTTAACGGCATGTCGCAATAATCATCTTGCTCTCATTCCACGACCCTTAAGATTAACATGGCTAATAACATGAGGTAGGGAGGGGGGGGCGGGCAAAACCGACCGTGGGTATTGGAAAATTTAATTTACGAAGGAGTGAATTAAAAAATAGGCGGTGATTAATTTGTTCCCCTCTCCTCCACTCTAACCCCAATTTTTTTATTTTCCCATCTTCAACTCCATAACCCCAAAAAAAACTATTATTAGGAAGAAAAAATATTGGGAGGGGGGGGTGTATTTGTCCGCCTTTCACCTCTCCTTAAGTTACTCTTTTGCCACAATCATTGTGTCAGTTTGAGCGCTGCCCTTTGTTTCGTCTCGACTAAATACACACAATGCCCTTTAAACCCGTGACAAGATTGCTAAGAAGAAGCGTTTTACCGAACTGGACGGTACATCGGGGGAGAAAAAGTTTCAAGGCTTATGTTTTATAGCATTCTCGACATACTTTTCAACAAGGAATCCCGCTAAGGGGGGGGGGGCTTTTATATGGATGTCTTGTTATTGTGTGTAGACACAAAGTTGCCAGGACTAGTGTGTCCGTAAAACTTTTACCAGTAACTTTCATGTTGGTTACTAGCTTACTGTTCACAGGACACTCTGTTAGACCATCATGCTGTGTGTCTATTACTGTTTATGATTTTTTCATGTTTCTAACATTTGTGTACACAGAACGTTTATTACCAAACCTTCTATAAACATAAAATTTGGCGGGCGGAAGTACAAACATCTGATGCTGTAGTGATACCAGCGCCACTACATTCAGTCCTGAGAAGAAATGTGTCACACCTGCGAAGCATACAGCGTCTCTTACGGTACTGCTTTTAGGCGACAAAAAGGACGTCGGTTGAACTGAACCTTTTAAATCCTACCGGTCACGTGATGCACCAACAGTTTAACATTCAACAACTGTACGCTCTGCCCACACTGTATTTATGTGTTTTGTATTTATCTGAGAACAAACAGCAACTTGTGCCACTTACAACATAAACTGATTGGTTTTTATAACCGAGATGAAAAGTGTTTACAGCGCGGTACGGACTGGGTCTTTAAATAAAGCGGTCTGCGGTTCGTCTTTATAGGGTTAATATCTTAATATATGATGGAAACAAGTGAAGTTTCAGAAACCCCAAGCATGTGAAACATGGTAAAGAGATAGTAAGGAAAATTAGGCTACATGTTTTGTATGAAAGAGAGTTTTTGATTTAAATACAAACATAGAGTTTTAAACTGCAATGTCGTATGTGAAAGAAAGCAAGTGAAAAAAGTATTTCATCATTTCCGGTCTGTGTGATGGAGATATGAAACTTATGAGGAAATAGGTGTTAATGATTCTATATGACTACAAATTTGTCATCACATAAAATTAATGACGGAAGACACTGCAAGGCTTCACACGCTGCAGCTGAACGATACCCCTTTGGGTCACACACATTAAGGCAGATGTTTGTATACGTGCTACAGACAAAACACAAACAGCTGACAGCTTGTACTGTACCGGAAATGGCTCATTATCAGCAGCTTTGATGTCACAGTATGGTGGATTTCTGCTGGTCACCTTTGTGTATTTTGGAATTTTTAACATTTTAATATTTTGATGATGACTGTGAGGGCTATCAGTACCTGGATTGGCGTGTTCGATTGTGTTCGTTTGTTTTAGCAGACTCCCTGCACATGGCACTTGGGTGCCGAAACATGTAGGGTCTGATACTTACCATGACCTAGATTTTGTGATACGTATTTTATTGTATTGTACTGAGCGCGTCTCTTGGTCGGTATGTTGAATGTTGCACAGCGAGTTTCGATGCATCAGTCTTTTTCAGAACCATCCACTTGCGCCTTTGTCATTAGAACGTGTATAATTTTATGTGATTTCTTTATACATTATGAGTTTAAATACTCTGTACAACCGTGTAATTTGATGAAGTTCCATAAGGCATGTGAAACAAATTTTATCGCCATGTATTTGCTCTGAGGATGGTGACTGCAATGTAATACGAAAAGTTGGAACAGTTGAATACATCAATAGCCTAAACTCCGAAAAAAAACTTCCAACTTGATGCAACTGGGCAATTTTATTAATATATTCTTAGCTTGACATGTTTCGGGTACATACGCTCATCATCAGGAGCATTAGATGTTGAGTTGCAGCATATGGTTTTCTGCACCGAGTTTTTGGATGGGTGGTGGTCTTGAGAGCAGCTGTGTAGGTAGTGTGTACGGTGCGGATGGTGCCGCACGGCACCATCCGCACCGTACACACGACCTACACAGCGGATCTGAAGATCACATGCCATCCAAAAACTCGGTGCAGAAAACCGTATGGCAACATCCGCACCGTACACACTACCTACACAGCGGCTCTCAAAACCACATCCCATCCAAAAACTCGGTGCAGAAAACCGTATGCTGCAACTCAACATCCAATGCTCCTGATGATGGGCGTAAGTACCCGAAACATATCGAGCTAAGAATACATCAATAAAATTACCTTGTTGCATCAAGTTGGCATTTCAAGTTATTTCGGAAACCAAAATTCGATATTTTTCACTCTGCGCATTGCGACTGTAAACACTTACACATATATATCAAACCGTACACCTATACAACCGTATAAATATATTGTATAGTTTGCGTGCATCTGTTTGTGTATATAAATGTTTCCTAGAGCAAAACTGTACAAAGTCATAGGCCACAAGAACTGCGGCTAACATCACCAGAGTCAAACAGGCTTACAATTATACAGCTATTCAGTAAGCTAGTTACCTAGATTGTTAGTCATTTAACTAATTCGTTAGTTCGTTAATTAGCCAGTAACTCAGTCCGAAAGTTTCGCTTTAGTCACGAATTAGTTAAATTTTTCTTTCTCCGTATCTATCCAATCATTCATGCAATACCATAACGTGCACGGATTAATGCGGCGCTCTGTTTCTATCCACTTTCGGCAATTGAGAGCCCAACAGCCGTGAAATGGTCTCGTGGATCCCGCGTTCTCTCAAGGCGACGTGTTATATGTCGGAATTGCCACAGCACGATGGGAAGCTGCCTACTGCCTTCTGTACATGACGCACGCCTTAACCAGCATTTGTCATATCGACCTTTTCGTGGACAATTCATACCACAACACCAAACGTTTTAAAAGCCGGGAGTTGAAGGTAAAGACGTTCCTATGCAAGCCAAAAGGACGTAGGGCAAGGCTAAATAACCTATGGCACGCGTGCCCAAAATGGCAGGCGGAAAGATTTTTTGGCACGCGGCATTCCATGCTGTCCAAACTTTTTTATTTCTTTTGCCCGACCAGCTTCTCTAAATTGTGAAGAATATGTGTATATATGCACACACATCTGACTACGTAGAGAATGTATGCGAATTACCGTTGTTACAAATAATACTGAAAGTGAAACATTTTTACACAAATCAGGAGCGGTGCGAAGTTTTGACTGGATATTTATCATTAACCTTTTGGCGCCGGAATTATTTTTTTAATTTTAGCACACCCTGTATATAAAATGTGAATAATACAGGCACCAAATACGTTAGAATTATGAAACAAACTGCATTTTGAAGAGAAAAAACGGAGAGTATATACC
>Ga0123352_10011434_pt1 | contig 13990 bp, 9 predicted proteins | sample TergutLab28metaG_FD_89700 | JGI IMG/M metagenome (GOLD analysis project Ga0123352, IMG submission 89700) | Labiotermes labralis P1 segment gut microbial communities from Petit-Saut dam, French Guiana - Lab288 P1 | ecosystem: Host-associated > Arthropoda: Insects > Digestive system > Gut ...
GGGAGAATGTGTACTGCGAAGAAATGACGCCGAACCTTCACGAGCATGATGCCTTTGTGTACTTTGCCTCAAGGGCTCTTGCCTGCAAGGACAGCAACGATACGGCGGGGTTTGTAAGGAATTTGCGGCTTGGGCTCAAGTCTGACCCGCATATGGGCAGCGTTGTCGAGGTGATCTGTAAACGCTTGGCGAAGGAAATCAGCCAGAGCGAGCGTTCAGCTAAGGAACGGCTTGACATGGAAGTCGCACGCTTAAGGGCCCTTCTTTCCGACGCGGTGGCATCAGGCAACTCGGTAGAAGCGCGGAGGCTGCTGGAACTATACTTGCCGGATGAAGGCGAAGATACTGACGATGGACAACCGAGGCAGGTGGATACTCCTTGAGGATAGTATATATGAACGGCGGGCTGGGCAATCAACTTTACCAATACGTATTTGCCCGCTGGCTGGAAGAAACCCTGCATGAACCCGTCATAATCAATGACATGGTCTTCTCCATGCTGGAGTCCAGAGTGGAGGCAAACAAAAACAGACAGGACGCTTCCCCTGATCTTTATGGCATTCATAACGGCTACGAGATCGATTACGTTTTCCCATATTCAAAGAAGCTGCTTTTTATGAGCAATTATTTTGACCAGGATGTATGGGAATACCTGGTTAAAAAAGCCGGCATTTCGCGGGGCGGTGTTGAAGTAGTAGCTCAGGCAATTCTTGATTCGGGCATAGACCTTACAATGATGATCGAAGTCGCCAGCGATCATTTGCGCGCCTATACCGGCAAAAAATATTATACGCCCAGCAACAGCTATAACTCCGACATGGCCAGAATTCCCGGCAGCGTGTACTATCACGGCAACTGGATTAATCAGGGCTGGTTTAACGCGTACAGAGAAATTTTTCTTGAGGAACTTACCTTCCGGTCGATGCTAGACGAAAGGAACCTGGAATACGAGCGTCTGATAAGGGAGAGCTTCGCCGTAGGAGTTCATGTGCGCCGGGGTGATTTTGTGCGGCTGAAAAGAAATGTCTCCGAAGATACTTATAGAAATACGATCACAGAGCTGCGGGAAAAAATCCCGGATGACGCCAGGTTCTTTGTCTTTTCCAATGAAATGAGCTGGTGTAAAGAAAATCTGGAGTCTCTGGGACTGCGTGAGGACGAAACGGTTTTTGTGGAAGGAAACTTCGATTATCGAAACAACTATATTGATATGCAGCTTATGTCTGTCTGCAACGTGCTGGTTGCCGCCGGGAATAGTACTTTCAGCTATTTTGCGTCGATATTGAATAAAGAGCCTGATTTTTACGTTTTGCAATCCAGAGGGTCGTCCACAAGAGATATTGCCGTGATGAATGATCCGCAGGCAATGAGGAATTTGCAAGCCAACCTTGAACATATGACGAAAACAAACGAAAAATAAAACGAATAGCCGCGTAAAGGGATATGATATGAAGATTGTATTTATGTATGGCGGATTAGGCAATCAAGCTTTTCATTATATTTTTGCGCGCTGGCTGCAAGAATCCACCAGAGAGGCCGTCTATCTAAGCGACGTCGTTTATCACGTATCAAGCTTTAAGGATAAAATGCATAATGGGCTTGAATTAAATCAGATATTCCCAAACGCAAATAAGGTCCCGTTGTTAAGCAGCCGTTTTGAGCCTGACGTTTGGGAGTATGTGATAAATATGTCGAACGGGGCGCATATAGAATTCGGCTCAAGACTGTTGGTTGACTATATCGCGCAGGTCATATATAACACGGGAGTTAATATTAAAATGATGCTTGAGTATTACGCCGGTCGCACGGACGGCGTACACTCCTTTACCGGCAAATGGGGCTGGACGCCTCATAACTTCTATAATTCCGGCATGGCCAGGATTCCCGGGGATGTATATTATCGCGGATACTGGCAGAATCCCAGATGGTTCAACGATTACAAGGATGTCTTGCTTGAAGAACTGGTTTTTAAGCCTATTATTGACGATAGGAATAAGGCGTATGAAGCACAGGTGCGGGAGAATTTTTCGGTTGGAGTTCATGTGCGCCGGGGCGATTATATTGAGGCCGGCCTTTATACGGACGAATCCCTTTACCAACCTATAATTTCAGGCTTGCGGGATAAAATCCCCGGCAATGCCAAGTTCTTTGTATTTTCCGATGATATTGGCTGGACAAAAGCAAATCTGCATGAATTTGGATTGCGCGCTGAGGAAGTTGCTTTTGTAGAGGGGAATTCTGGCAACCAGCAGAACTATATTGATATGCAATTGATGTCTATGTGTAATGTTCTGGTTCTTTCAAAGAACAGCAGCTTCGGACTTTTGGCGGCTTTGCTGAACCAGGAGCCCGGTTTCTATTACTTGCAGCCCGAATACAAGCCGGCAGAGGATATTGCTACTGTCCCCAAAATTGATAGATGGGGAGGTATTTAAGTGAAAAACAGTTGAGAAGTAGAACAATCAGCCGGATAAAGGGATGAGTTATGAAAATCGTACTTATGTTTGGTGGATTAGGCAACCAGGTTTTTCAGTATATTTTCGCAAGATGGTTGAAAGAATCCACCGGTGAGGCTGTTTATATAAATGACGCTGCCTATTACTTCAATTCAGATTGGAATGGATTGATGCGAAATTGTGGATATGAATTGAGCAAAGTCTTTCCAAATGCGAATAAAGTCCCTATGTTAAGCAGCCGTTTTGAACCGGAGATATGGAATTATATGATAAATACGACAGTTCAGGCAAGTAGGCGCATAATGCCGGGGTCGCGTTTGACAACGGACTATGTCGTGCAGGTCATCTACAATACGGGCGTTGATATTAAAATGATACTTGAACATTACATGGGCAGAATAGACGGCGTACATACCTTTACCGGAAAGTGGGGCCGGACGCCTAGAGATTTCTATAATTCCGGCATGGCCAGGATACCTGGAGATGTATATTACCGAGGATTCTGGCACAATCCGAGATGGTTCAACGATTACAGGGATATCCTGATTGAGGAAATGGCTTTTAACCCTATCATGGACGATAGGAGTAAGGCGTATGAAGCGCAGATAAAGGAAAATTTTTCGGTGGGTGTTCATATACGCCGAGGCGACTTCATTAAATACAATTTGTATACAGATGAATCCTTTTATCGAACCATGATCTTGGGCTTGCGGGATAAAATTCCCGGCGACGCAAAGTTCTTCATTTTTTCCGACGAGATCGACTGGGTAATAGCAAACCTCCATGAATTTGAACTGCGCGCGGAAGAAGTCGTTTTTGTGGAAGGGAATTCTGGTAATCAGAGCTATATTGATTTGCAGCTAATGACCATGTGTAATGTCTTGGTTCTTTCAAAGATAAGCAGCTTTGGACTTTTGGCGGCTTTGCTGAACCAGGAGCCCGGTTTCTATTACTTGCAGCCCGAATATAAGCCGGCAGAGGATATTGCGACTGTTCCCAAAATTGATAGATGGGGAGGGGTTTAAGTGAAAAACAGCCGGAAAGCAAAATGATCAGCTAGATAAAGGGATGAGTTATGAAAATCGTATTTATGTTTGGCGGATTAGGCAACCAGGCTTTTCAGTATATTTTCGCAAGATGGTTGAAAGAATCCACCGGTGAGGCTGTTTATATAAATGACGCCTCATATTATTTCAATTCAGACTGGAATGGACATATACGAAACGGCGGGCTTGAATTGAGCGGAGTTTTTCCTAACGCAAATAAAATTCCGATGCTAAGCAGCCGTTTTGAACCGGAGATATGGGATCATGTGATAAATATGTCGGTTAATGCACATGGACTCTCAATGCCGGGGAAAAGGCTGAGTTCGGAATATATCGCGCAGATTATCTACAATACGGGCGTTGATATTAAAATGATGCTTGAATATTTCTGGGGCAGCGACGACGGCATATATACCTTTACCGGCAAGTGGGGGCGGACGCCTAATAGCTTCTATAATTCCGGCATGGCCAGGATTCCCGGGGACGTATATTACCGCGGATATTGGCAGAATCCAAGATGGTTCAACGATTACAAGGACATCTTGCTTAAAGAGATGGTTTTTAAGCCTATTACGGATGACAGGAATAAGGCGTATGAAGCACAGGTGAAGGAAAATTTTTCGGTGGGTGTTCATATACGTCGGGGTGACTTCATTAAATACAACATATATACAGACGAATCTTTTTATCGAGTCATGATTTTGGGCTTGCGTGACAAAATTCCCAGCGATGCAAAGTTCTTCATTTTTTCCGACGAGATCGGCTGGGTTACGGCAAACTTGCATGAGTTTGGACTGTTCGCTGAAGAAGTTGTTTTTGTGGAAGGGAATTCTGGTAATCAGAGCTATATTGATTTGCAGCTAATGACTATGTGTAATGTCCTGATTCTTTCAAATATGAGCAGTTTCGGACTTTTGGCGGCTTTGCTGAACCAGGAGCCCGGCTTTTATTATCTGCAGCATAAATACAAGCCGACAGAGGATATTGCTACTATCCCAAAGATTGACAGAGAGGGAGGTTTTTAAGTGAGAGCCTTGATAACCGGCGTAACCGGACAGGACGGCAGCTATTTGGCCGAATTATTGCTGGAAAAAGGATATGACGTCCACGGAATAGCCCGGCGTACAAGCACGGAACGCAAGGAGCGCATAGAACATCTGCGGGGACGCCAGGGGTTTCACCTGCATTACGGAGACATGACGGACAGCATGAGCCTGATGAAAATAATAGCGGAGGTTCGGCCGGACGCATTATATAATCTGGCGGCCCAGTCACATGTGCATGTGTCATTTGATGTGCCTGAATTTACGGCAAATGCCGACGGGTTAGGCGCACTGCGCATTTTAGAAGCGGTTCGTCTTCTGGGTCTTGTGAATAATTGCAAAATTTATCAGGCGTCCACATCGGAGCTGTACGGCAAGGTGCAGGAAGTACCGCAGAGCGAAACTACACCGTTTTATCCTTATTCACCGTACGCGGCTGCTAAACAGTACGCTTTTTGGATTGCCCGGAACTATCGTGAAGCGTATGGCATGTTCGTTTCCAATGGTATTTTGTTTAATCATGAGTCGGAACGGCGGGGCGAAACATTTGTGACGCGCAAGATAACCATTGCGGCAGCCAGAATTTCTAAAGGCTTGCAGGACAAGCTCTACCTTGGCAACTTGAACTCACTCCGGGATTGGGGGTACGCCAAGGACTATGTGGACTGCATGTGGAGAATTTTACAACACTCTGAAGCGGACGATTTTGTGATCGCCACGGGAGAGCAGCATTCTGTGCGCGAGTTCTGCCGGCTGGCTTTCAGATATGCCGGCATTGATTTGCGCTTTGAAGGCGAAGGCATAGACGAAAAGGGCATAGACGTGAAAACAGGAAATGTCGTTATCGAAGTTTCGCCGGAATTCTTCCGTCCTACGGATGTGGTAAACCTTTTAGGCGATCCGTCGAAAGCTCGGTCTGTGCTGGGTTGGAACCCTACGGCCACGTCTTTTGATGAGTTGGTAAGAATCATGGTAGAACACGATTTGGGGGAAGTATGAGCCAATGGATAAGAACAGCAAAATATACGTCGCCGGACATAGGGGTATGGTAGGCTCCGCCATTGTGCGTGAGCTTGAGCGTTTAGGTTTTGCGAATATAGTCAAGAAAACGCGCCGGGAGCTTGACTTGACTCGCCAACAAGATGTGGAAGCCTTTTTTGAGCATGAAAAACCGGAATACGTTTTCCTGGCAGCGGCGACGGTTGGCGGCATATTGGCGAACATGAGCAGACAAGCTCAATTTTTGATTAATAACCTTCAAATACAGTGCAACGTAATTGGCAGCGCTTATTCTCACCAAGCTAAGAAGCTGATGTTCCTCGGTTCTTCTTGTATATACCCAAAAGAGGCGGATCAGCCCATATCCGAAGACGCCTTGCTCACAGGCCCTTTAGAGCCGACTAACGAAGGATACGCAATAGCCAAGATTGCTGGGCTTAAACTATGCGAGTACTATGCCAGACAGCAGGGCGCGGATTTTATAAGTCTTATGCCATGCAACCTGTACGGATACAACGACAATTTTGATCTTCAAAACTCGCACTTTCTTCCTGCCTTAATACGTAAGTTCCATGAAGCGAAACAGAGCGGCGCCGATACCGTTACCGTCTGGGGTACGGGCAGTGTATACAGAGAACTGCTATTTGTTGACGATCTTGCCAAATCCTGTGTATTTGCCATGAACAGCTATTCCGGTTCAGGCTTCCTGAATGTGGGATACGGCAAGGATTTCACAATCGCTGAATTTGCCGAAATGGTAAAGAAAGTATCCGGCTATGACGGCAGGATCATATACGACACTTCCAAGCCTGACGGCATGGCTCGCAAGATCATGGATTCAAGCAAGATAAGAAGCTTGGGCTGGAAGCCGGAGGTCGCCGTGGAAGAAGGCATTGCTCTTACATACGACTGGTATGTGCAGAACGAGGTAGTGTAGAGGTGATATTATTAAATATTATAGCTGTAACGCAATAGAGTCTTTTGCGCTGAATTTTTATGGGCATATTGATGACTTGTCGCATAGATGTATAGCGTTGTGTTGTCAGTACAACAATTCTGGAGACGATATTCCAGGAATAAGCTTTGGCGAAACGGCTGAGGAAACCCTAACGAGTTTTGTGGGCTTACGAAGCGACATTATTGAGAAAAGCATGGCGGGGGGGAGCGATAAGGAGTCAAGCGCTCTTATACCGGGCTGCGCTGAGTGCGGTGCATTTAAACTGGATGAATGGCCGGTCAGCAGTGGCCTTATTCATTCTATCAATTTGTCTATGTATCCGTCGGTATGTCAATGTAAGTGTATTTACTGTCCATTGATTGAGGGCAAGTGGGGCCGGTATGACAAACGTCTTCATTCGCAGATATTTGAAAAGCTCTTTGACACAATTACTTGTGCGCAAAAAGATGGCATGATCTATAAAGGAGCACACTGGAGCATTTCAAGCGGAGAAATTGCTGTTCACCCATACAGAAACAAAATATTCAGCTTGATTGAGGATTATGGGAACATAGCGTTTCACTCAAACTGCTTTGTCTTTGACCAAGGTATAGCGGACAGTCTGGCGAAAAAGCCAATATCAAGTCTCAACCTGAGTATTGATTGCGGTACTCGTGAAACCTGGCGCGATGTAAAGGGAGTCGATAACTTTGATGAAGTCATTGCCAACCTTATGAGATATTCATCAATTTGTTCAAGACCCGATCAAATACGCCTGAAGTATATTGTTTTACCAAACGTAAACAGCTACCGGGAAGACTACATGGAAGTTATTATGCTCATGAAACGGTTAAAAATCAAGCATCTTACCATAGCTTCCGATATGAGGTATGTGTATACAATGTCTGGGGATCAGAAAGAAGAACTGGTTGCCTGTGTTGGATACATGCTTGCGTTGCTGAACAAATACGGGCTAAAGTACAGTACGATTAGTATGCCGGGCGCCGGAGTTACGAATAACGCTTTTTTATATTCTAAGAACATAAAAATTTAACGTCGACACATCAATTTAAAATAAAGCGATAACCAAGGAGAATTATTATGAACATAGTACTGCTCTCCGGCGGTTCCGGCAAGCGTCTATGGCCGCTGTCGAACGACGCGCTCTCAAAGCAGTTCCTCAAGCTGCTCAAAGATGATAATGATACTTATGAATCCATGGTTCAGAGAGTTGTACGCCAATTGACCGCAACCCATAAAAACACAAAATTATTTGTGTCGTGCAACACCGCGCACAGTGATATATTAAGGCGGCAGCTTGGAGTAGTGGAAACAATATCGGAACCATCAAGAAGGGATACTTTTCCGGCAATCTGTCTTACAGCGGCGTATCTATATTATGAGAAGCAGCTTGACGGAGAAGAGACATTTGTGGTCTGCCCCATTGACCCGTTTGCGGAAAGCAAATATTTCGAGCTATTGGCAAAGGTACGGGATTTGGTCGCAAGTGGCGGGCACAGGATTGGTTTGATGGGTGCGCTTCCTACATATCCTTCCGCTAAATATGGCTATATACTTCAGGAAGGCGGAGCTGTCGAAGGCTTTGTTGAAAAGCCGCCGGAAAGTGAAGCCGAACACTTAATATCACAAGGAGCTCTGTGGAATTGCGGGGTGTTCGCTCTTAAAATTGGTTATGTGTTGGATTGCGCCAGAAAATATGTGGAGTTCGACAGTTTTGACGCCCTCTATAAGCAATATGACAAGCTGCCGAAGGTAAGTTTTGACTATGAAGTCGTCGAAAAGGAGTCTTCCATAGGTGCGGTAGTATATGAGGGAATTTGGAAAGATCTTGGTACGTGGAATACTCTCACCGAGGAGATGAGTGATACATCCATAGGTAACGCTCTCATTTCCGAAAGCTGTAAAAATACCCATGTGCTTAATATGCTGAATATTCCCATTGTTGTACATGATGTAACAGATACCGTAGTTATAGCCAGTCATGATGGAATACTGGTCAGCAGCAAGCAGGGAAGCTCGTTTCTAAAACCGCTGGCGGACCAGATATCTCTTCGTCCCATGTATGAACAGCGGCGCTGGGGGGATTACCGTGTACTGGACTATAAGCAAGCAGATAAAGCTTCATCGCTTGTCAAGCGCATACGCATAGACGCCGGACAGGCTATAAGTTATCAGTTCCACTCAAAGCGCAGCGAGGTCTGGGTAGTTGTCAGCGGCAAAGGGATACTGACCGTTGATGACGTTGACTCGGTTGTCTCTCCCGGCAGCGTAGTAATGGTGCCGCGAATGGCAAAGCACTCCGTTCTTGCGGCTACTGAGCTCGAGCTTGTTGAAGTACAGCTTGGAGAAGGGGAGCTTATAGAAGAGGATATTGTTCGGGTTGGAAGGACTGGAGACACATGAAGATAGCAATCCCCGCGGGCGAACAGAATTTGATTAAAAAACCAGGCTGCGCGGACGGCGTAGCCTGGTTGATTTTAGAACCTGTGTTCATAGGATGGGAATGCCGTCTTGTCGGTCGATTTTCCGCCACTCGTCGTCGGTTCCTCCTAGCGTACCACTGCGGGTACGCGGCGTCGTCACCTCCTAGATTGGCGAAAAATCGCCTCGCCAATCCGCCATCCCCACCTATGAACACAGGTTCTTATTTTCGCAGATATCTTCCGAGTTTTTCGATCATCTGATCTAAGTCCAGAGGTTTGCCAAGGTGATCGTTCATGCCGGCCTCAAGACATTGTTCTATATCTTCCTGGAAGACGTTGGCCGTCATTGCGATAATTGGGATATTCTTCGCCCATTCGGAGTGAAACTCACGTATGTGGCGCGTGGCGGTCAGGCCGTCCATTTCGGGCATCTGCACGTCCATGAGTATAAGGTCATAACGCTCGGGCGCGTTCTGAAACATTCTTACCGCCTGAACTCCGTCAGCCGCGCATTCGATATTGACGTCCGTAGGCTCAAGCAGGGTTATGGCTACCTCGCGGTTGATCGCCATGTCCTCCACCAGCAGGATGCGGTATCCATCGAAGGATTCCAGTTCTTCATTCTCAACGATATCGGCTCTGTCCATTACCTTGACGCCAATACTAAACGGCATTGTAAATGTAAATCTTGAGCCCTTTCCCAGCTCCGACTCGATTAAAATCTGTCCGCCCATTGCCTCCACAATCCTCTTAGATATTGCCAGCCCAAGCCCGGTTCCGCCAAATTTACGTGTGATTCCGGCCTCGGCCTGCTCGAAAGCGCTGAATATGCGAGATTGCTGTTCCTTAGACATACCGATGCCTGTGTCGGAGACTTCGATCCGCATTATGTTTTCATAGCCGTCATTGTTAAGCTGACGTTTCGCGCTAAGAGTTATGAGTCCACCTTCGGGTGTAAATTTGATAGCATTCGACAATATATTTGTAATGACCTGTGTAAGGCGTAACTCATCCCCAACTATAAGCTTGGGAATGTTTTCGCTAAGGTCGACCACAAGATTCTGGCTTTTCTCCTTAATTCGCAGGTTTAGCATAGTGACGACGCTGTTTATCACCTTTATGAAGTCGAAAGGCTGACAATACAGCTCGAACTTTCCGGCCTCAATTTTCGACATTTCAAGGACGTCGTTGATGATCCTCAGCAGATGTTTGGAAGCTTCGTCAATCCGCTCTAAGGCGTAGTCCTTGCCGGTAATGCCGGTGGCCGCCTTACCGATTGTCACCATTCCGATAATGGCGTTCATGGGTGTTCTAATTTCGTGACTCATATTGGACAGGAACTTGCCTTTGGCGATACTTGCCGCTTTCGCTTTTTCAATGGCGGACTCAAGCATTTCGAGGGTCTCTTTCTCCTTACGTAAGTCGCGTCCATGCGCGATTACAACATTTCTGCCCTCGAGTACGACGTGTTTGAGAGATACCTCGCACGGTATTGACCTGCCGTCAAGCGTTTGGTGCATCCATTCCAGGTATGACTCTCCGGTTTCGAGCGCCTTTTTAAGCTCAATAATCACTTTTTCACAGGTTAAAACGCCGTCAGGCTGATATTCAGGAGATAGGTCAAGGAATCTATCAATATATTGACGTTTATCAGATAGCTCGAAAATTTTTACAACTTCCTGGTTAACATCCAATACATTCAGGTTTTCGTCAAAAATGGAGCATATCAAAGGCGAGGAATCAAGCATAGCCTGTAATCTTTGCTGAGCATTGAGCTCGATCTTTTTATAGTTGTAAAAATCGCGTAAATCACGCACAAAACAGACAAGTATGGTCTTGCCCTTCCACTCAGCCCTAATCATAGAGACTTCACACGGAATTTTTTCGCCGTCAAGCTTCTGATGTATCCACTCGAATTTCGCCTTGCCGACTTTAAAGGCAAGCTGTACGTAACGCTTTGACAGTTCATGGGAGGGTGTGCCGCATGGTTGAAATTTCGGTGAAAGATCATAAAATCTGTCGATAAATTCCTGCTTATCTTTAAGTGAAAAAATTTCTACGGCGGCTTTGTTGCAGTCGATCATCTCGGTTTCATTAGCCCACACGTTGGAAATTATGGGCATGTTGTCAATAATAAGCTGCAAGCGGCCGTGATATTCCTCGTGCAGTAGCTGTTCGGCGGCTTTACTACGCATATCTTGGGTAAACCCAACAAGGCCGTATGCGCCTTTCCAGCGCACTCGCAAAAGGGTAACGACCGCGGGAATGGGCGTGCCATCCGGCTTTTGGTGCATCCAGTCGAATTGTGAGCTGCCTGTTTCAAACGCTTCCTCTACATGCATAAGAGCCTTTTTAATGGACACGGAGCCGCAGGGTTGCGTAGGAGGAGAAAGCTCTCCAAATCTGTCGAGATATTCTTGCGGACTGTTCAGACCAAAGAGTTCGGCAGCCACCTGGTTGCAGTAAATGAGGTTGCGTCCTTCATCCCAAAAGGTACACACAGCCGGAATACCGTCCAGGATTACGTCCACCAGATGTTCGACGGCAGTCTCAGCTTTGATGTCGTCAGCGTAAAGCGCCTTCACGAAACATACCGCGTGTTGATCGGCTAGGGGTGCAAGACGCACGCTTGCCTGAATTAACTTCCCGTTTGAACGGCTAAAGACCCAGTTAAAGCTTGGGCTATCGCCTTTCAAAGCTTTTTTTACATAGCTGTTGAAGGTTTCGCCGGAAGGTTCTCCGTCCGGCTGATACTTGGGTAATTGTACGGAGAATCTCTCTAAGAATTCATCTTTTGAGGAAAAACAGAAAAATTCAAGGCAATTCCGGTCGCAATCCATCAAACTGCCAAGAGAATCAAATATAAGCGTACTAACAGTCTCGGAGTTGTTTTCTTCCGAAACTTGAAACCCCTCCAGCAGCAAGCGTGTCCGATCGTTGATTCCTGATATCCTCATTCCGTAGACCTCATTTCATAATTACCGCTATCAAGCTTGGTGAGCATTTACACAATAAGGCGTTCCGTGCTGTCAAAACAACACGAAACGCCGGATAAAATCGCGTTACTTTACACAGATTTAAGTCTGAAGAACGAAACCTTTTGCCGCAGCATCTCGGCTTGCGAATTAAGTTCCTGCGAAGCCGAAGCGGATTCTTCAGCCGTGGCCGAATTGTCGGTTACAACCGAAGCTATCTCAGACACGCTGTCATTAATGCTTGAAATAGATTCCAATTGTTCGCCTGAAATGCTGGCGATTTGAGAAACAAGGTTCGAAATTTCTGAGATATTGTTCGTGATAGTATCAAATGAGGTTACGACCTCGTCTGTAGACTTCAAGCCTTCTTCTATGCTCTTGCTGTCCTCCGCGATTATTTCCGCCGTATCGGAGGCGGATTGCTGACTTCTGCCGGCCAGAGTGCGCACTTCGTCAGCCACAACCGCAAAGCCTTTGCCGTGATCGCCCGCGCGGGCGGCCTCGACGGAAGCGTTAAGGGCAAGCAGGTTTGTCTGGAAGGCAATACTGGTGATGACATCAATAATCTTGGATATGCTTTCGCCGGAAGACTGTATTTTGTTCATAGCGTCCGACAGGGACCTGACGGCATCTCCTCCCTGTTCAACATATTCTTTGGAGCGCTGAGTGCTCTTGTTTGCGCTGGACGCGTTATTGCTGGCTTGCATGGCTTTCTCGTGTATGATAGAAACAGAGCTGCTAAGTTCCTCTATGGCGGCGGTTTGTCTCGTAGAACCTTCCGCAAGCTGCATCGCGCTGTGAGAAATTTGCTCGGCGCCGGCTACCACTTGTTCCGTTGCGGACTTAATTTCCCACATGGTCGAGTTAAGAGATTCTGAAATTGTTGACAGAGCGGTCTTTATCGGAGCGTAGGAACCAATGTAGTCACGCTTGATGGATGCCGTCAGATCGCCTTTCGACATGCGCTCCAGCACTTCCGCTATTTCGCTGATATAGCTCACTATAGTTTCTTCGGTTGTGTTGAGGGCGACTTTGACGTTTTCAAACGTGCCCTTGAAAGTCTCATTAATTCTTGCGTCGTCAAAGTTGCCGTTCTTCATTTGGTTAAGAGATGATTCAATAGCGGCCATAGGCTTCTCTACTGCCGACACCAGCTCGTTCAATGTGCGTACGAGATCGGCCCAGCTTCCTTTGAACTTTGTCGGGTCAACTTTTACGTCAAACTTACCGTTGGACGCGCTTCCGGCCAAATAAACATTCGATTCATAAATTTCTTGCAGGTTCGCCGTAACAGTACGAAGCGTCTGCGGCAGGATCATCTTTTTGCCGGGCAAGTCGTTAACCTTCACTTTAAAATCTCCGTCGACGATCTTGTTAAGCGCATCTAATAGCGACAGTACATCCTTGACTGCATCATCTAAGATATTGTTAATACTGGATACCATTTCTTTGAACGAGTTTTGGTACTTATCCGCTTTTATTCGATAATCAATGTCGCCGACACGGGTGAACTGGTCACCGGTATTGGTCAGGTCTTCCACCATGTTTTTTATTACGTCCACAAGGCCGCAAACGTCTTGCGTCAGTTCGCCTATTTCATCCCTGGAGATGTTTGAACGGTCGATGTTCACATTGAGATTTCCGCTGGCAACATCGCCCAAGGCAGTCACCACTTTTTGGATCGGCTTAGTTATCGCTGAAGAAATAAGTAGCGCAATCACAACACCCAGCAACAAACCTAGACCTGTCAGCAACATCATGATGTAAAATGTTGTTTGGGTTGTGACGGAAAGATCCGCGCTGACAGTATTCATAACATTATTTGTAACGCTAAACAGATATCCGAAATGTTCCATCGCCTCATTTACGGTAGCTACGCCTTCGCGCACTAAGCGGATTGCCTCGGCTTCGTCGCCTATTCTCGCGGAGGCCATAAGATTGAAGATGTAGTAGTCGAAATATCGGTGAATAGCTGTCTCAAGCTGCGTCATCCGGGCATTTAGATTGTCTTTCTGTGACTGGGGGAAGTTGGGATCCTCGTTTACGGAGGTCCGGTACGCATGTATTTGATCATCCACATAAATCCGTAA
>Ga0123352_10011435_pt1 | contig 13989 bp, 6 predicted proteins | sample TergutLab28metaG_FD_89700 | JGI IMG/M metagenome (GOLD analysis project Ga0123352, IMG submission 89700) | Labiotermes labralis P1 segment gut microbial communities from Petit-Saut dam, French Guiana - Lab288 P1 | ecosystem: Host-associated > Arthropoda: Insects > Digestive system > Gut ...
CAATCACAGTTTCCTCCTAACCCTACACCTACCCAACCGGAAAGATCCACACCCAGCTACCTACAAATTCATTGCCCCAATAGACATCCCACCAAACTTAGCTTAACAAAAGCACGTAAAATTATGATGAGATCTCAACATCACAACGCGGTTTAGGCATATTACGTAGAGCTCTTTTAGCAAGAAAGTTGTCAAAACCTGAAGATGGCCGCTATAGGCAGAAACATGTAGTTCTTCCATTGCTAATAAACACCATCATTTAGCCGTATATTTATAGTTGTGTTTTTGATTGAATTTACCTCACCATATAGTTCAAACACACAACGGGGATGGCACACCTCAGAATAGCAGGTAACCAAAGAAAGGTTATTTATATTAACACACCTCAGATAACGGACAGCTTCTAACCTAATTTTCCTAAAACTTGAATTTACAATGTTGATTTTTTAAGCGGTTTGGACAGGCAGATGAGTGGGTTGTCAGACCTAAGAAGGGGAATTGAGATGAGTACATAAAAAGACGGGCAATGTTATGTACGGGGGAATATTGAGGCGCGTACATGCAACCACTTTTACAGAGGAAAATCAATAAGAATTACATATTCTGATTGCATATTTTGTAACCTTTGGTATCCAGAATGCAATGAGCATGCGCCATGCTGTCATCTGTAGCCTCTCCGACTCTACAGAATTTTTTAATATTATCTCATAAAAGGCGCGATTTTCGAAAAAGAGTTATTGAATATAAAAATGTGTGTTTTGATTCTCTCTACAACTTTCGTCTGAAACATTTATTTTAAGAAGAACTGAACGAGATATGCTTAAAAGGGTATATTGGTCTTCATGTAAAATACCCGTTATTCTTGTCCGATTTTAAAGGAACTTGAAGATTTCTCGACAGATTTTCGAAAAACAGTCAAATTATCAAACTTAATGAAAATTCGTCCAGTGGGAGGCGGGGTGTTCAATATGTACAGACGAACTGACGGACATTATGACGAAACTAATAATCGCTTTTCGCAATTTTGCGAACGCGCCTGAAAAAAAACTGCACAATGAGAAACTTCACTGTTGTTACTCCCCACCAAATATGACAGACATCAAATCAAGGATGATGAAATGGCAGGAGATGAGGCGTGCATGTGGGAGGAGCAAAATGCGCAAGGGTTTGATGTGCAAACCTGAAGGAAACGAAAGAACCGCTTGGAAGTCTTCAGTCATAAATAAGAGAAAGATAAAACTTTGGGTCTTAAAGAAAAATGAAGCAATGTTGCGGACTGGATTAATCTGGCTCAAGATACGGACAAGTGGCGAGCTCTTGAAACTTAGGGTTCAGGTTCAATAAACTGCTGGAAACTTATGGACTGGCGAAAGAAATATTAGCTTCACAGGACAGACTATTCCCTCATAAGAGAATGAGACATTACTATCAAAAATGTACACTTTCCAGAAAAACTCCAGTCTTTTAGCTAGGAAGGCTACTTTTACGTTTGTATGATCATGTCTTGCATTATAAATTTTCTATTTGTTTATTCGTTTCGTGTAGCTAATGTTGCATTTAAAGATCTAATCAATTCCAAAACCTATAAATAAAACTTCTTAATAAGTTCTTTCGTGTTTTTGTTAAATTTCTCTTATTGGAAGACTGAAATCATTGTATTGCGTAGTCCACATCTTTACATTTCATACACTTATTGTTTCTTCCCTGATACAGTGTAGCCATCAAACAGCCGCGGTACAAATGTCGCGCCAAATCGCCCCATAATTTACACGAGGAAGGCAACAAACATTTAATACAGAGTACGGTACAACCCCCCCCCCCCGCAACACAAATATAAAAGACCAAAGAGTTCAAGAAGGCAATAATAAAAATAGGACACCAAACTCTGATTGAAGTATCTTTTCGACTTCTGAATTAATCTGCTTTTAATAAAACGAAACTAACATGTGGGAAGTTTCCCTCAGAAGACAAAATACCTTCGTGCTTGTTTTCCAACATGTGTTCTTGTGAAGTGTGTCGTGTGAACATAAGGTAAAAGTGATTTCGCTACAATTACTTACACGTAACTGGCAATCATCACACAGTGAATTCAGAAATTCCTAAACTTTGTCCGCTGTATTTCAATAAACACTCAGGTACAACCGTTACGTAGCTTTGAGGTACGTTTATTAAGAATACCATCTTGATATTTTATTATATTACTGAAAATAAAGTAAATCAGTGTTTACGTGTGTATAGCAACAGTTCTAGACTCGGAAAAGCTTAGTGTCTCCCAGTGAGGGTAAAGAAGAATGGAAGCAAATAAAGAGTGAGAGACGAAGACTGGAGTAGGGAATTCTGAAGGATCCGACATTTTCTTTCGTTTTATGCAATCCCTTAGGATCTCTCAATACCAAGTCGCAAATACATTGCAATCTATCCTGCTAAAATTCGACTCAGTATTGGGAGACAATTGGGAGGATGCTGGAGACGAGGGAAGCCCTTCTTTCGCATTTAATGTCCCGCATAAATTTCAGAATAAATGGTATTTCAAACTTAACACTTCTCTGGCTTGCCGATACTTCGACGTGCTTCAGAACCAACAGAACTCTTTCCAGCGCGTAACAACTTACCACACCCTTAACAATGAAATGTGATCAGCACATTGTCTCACAAACTGCAAGTGCTGAACTTGTTTATAACGTTCGCGTACATGCTAAAACGTAAACCTTTGTGACTAAATTATTATATATGCTAATGGCAGTTGCTGTGAATGACAAAGTTCTGTTCTGGCAGGAAAAAAATCAAAATTGTAGCAGAAATAACGTTTAGCAAACTATCACGAGCAGGAAAACGCGCCACAGAAACTGGTATAATTTTGCTTACTTCTGTTACAGTATGGCTAGACTGTGCTGGTTAGAATCCTTATACGTACTTATGAGTCTCACTTGAATATAACAGGATCTTCTAGAGCTTTGGTTTGTTTCCGCCGCTCTGTCTTACGTAACGGTTGTCCTGTTTCAGTTTTATATCCTGCCTGCATTCAGCTTTGCTGTAAAGATAATAAAGGAAATTAAAAATAGATATTACTTCACAAAATCGAAAATGCGAGACACAAATAAAAACCCACCCACCTATTAATTCCCACCGGTGGTTTGCGGCCCGTCGCCTGAATGTAACGGTGAATCTGCTATAAACATATTGCAAGGAAGTAGGTAACTTTCAGGTCCGTCATCGAGGGGCAGAAGAATAAGTCTGGAGCCCAGCAACAGTGTGCATGTGTTATCTCTTGTTTCTGTTGCTGAAGCCAGAATAATTCAGACTATACAGTGACCAGGCCGAGGGGTGGAAGACGGAGGAATCGGGGATCGATTCCCATCGAAAGCAAAATATTTTCCTCTTTACCAATGCGTCTATACATGCATTGGGCACAACCAGTCTGCAATTACTTGGTACATAATGTTTATTCCAAAAAGATAAATTTGCCGAGGCGTGAAGCTCCCATTCGCCAACATCAACAACCGAGGTAATGAATGTGTCCAACAATGCCTTCACTCCTCCACATAACTTCATGACGTGGTGCTTAATTAAGCACAACAATGCCTTACTATATTAGTAATAACATTATGGTTCTTATTATTACTATTATTATTAATTATGCAAAGATATATACATATATATTTAATAAGCAAATTAGAACTCTGAAACATATTTTACGACAGTAGAACCTTTGATTTACAGTTTTAATTACTTATTAACTTGTGAGTGAATTAAATACATAAATTCAATTTTTGTTGACGTTTTTGTGTATGTGTATGTGCGCGTGCGTGCGTGCGTGTGTGTGTGTGTGTGCGTTTGTGCGTGCGTGTGGTGTGTGTGTGTGTGTATTAAGTAACTCGCACTGATTATTTTGTGCTAGTTTTGTATTAGGCTTTTGTGCCGTTAGGCTAGCAGTTTAATATATAAGAAATGAGTTCAGAACTGAATTATTATTATTATCATCATCATCATCATCATCATCACCTTTATGCAGGGTATTTATATTTATATTCCTGAGACAAACCATGACCCTAGGGAATACAGGGTTGCAGCTATTCTGTTGTTACTATTCATGGTGCTTATATCATTAGTTCCAGTGTTGAATCTATCGCACTTTTACATAAGCACTTTCCGAATTATGTGTGCAGTGCTCAATACGGCTGTTTTCTGTAGTTCCTTAACTTCATGTTTTCCTGGTATGTTGGTCATGTATTTTCTGAATGACTTTGAAATAGTTCCAGTCGCCCCTATTATTACTGGTATCACCTTTGTTTTTACATTCCACATGCGCTGTATTTTTATTGTAAAATCTTTATATTTTATACATTATTATTATTATTATTATTATTATTATTATTATTACACCGTTGTTGTAATAAATTCTTTGAGTTATAGTGTCTAAACCTCTGATCCTGCAATAAATCTAAACCTGTAAGTGTGTTTTTTGTATATGCGATTCCCTTAATTTTTTTATATTCTGTGTCAGTTCTATAATTTACACTGCTCTCTTAAACTATCACGTTAATAAATGAGAAACTGAACGGAACTGTGATTAGTATCACCATCGTCATCGTTAAATTTGTGTTCATTTCTCTGTCATCGTTGAAACTGAACAAGGTATCAGTTCTTTTTGTTGCCAAGAAGTTGTCTGTACGGAGGACGGCACAGCGAACGTTCACGATAAACTACACACCCCTCTAACCAACAGACTGTTGAATAAGACTTTCCGAATCTGCCACCAAAAGACTCACAAATATCGCTGACATAGAGTCCTTTAATTCCGCCCAGCAAATGTCACCACCGCAAGACATCCTCTCTTCTTTAAATCATTTAAACTGCTGAGCTAGTGAGAGGGGTACAGGGAATTTATCGAGTGGAAAGAAGCTACACTGCGTACAAAGGGACCTGGCCCACTAGTGCCAGCAAATCATTGTTCAAAAACTTTGAAAAACGAGCACTAACTCTGTACCCTGCCCACTCTACACAGACAAAAACGTAGTGTGCACACACCAGTGGTGGAACTGCAAATTCAGACTACCTAATTTAAGACTGGAAGGTTTTCCGTAAGCTCTGCAGTAGGGCAGCTTGCAGTAACGACACATTTAAAGCTCTCCCTGTGCGCGACGTGACGGCGTAAGGACGTGTGGAGTTTCATCCACACTCACTTTTAAACTCGACACTATATTGAGGCGAGTGGTCAGCTTAATGTCCCGGCCGGCACCCATTCATTTGGAGGCTCGGTGGGCCCCAGAGCAGGTCTGGACGCTCTTAGAAAAGAGATAAATATCTTATCCCTGTCGGGTATGAAACCACGATTCCTCGGTCGTCCAAACCGCAGTCTGTTCACTCCCCTGACTAAAGTTTCCGCGGAACCTTCCTCTGGAGTCACTGCCCTGTTTGAGTGTAAGGTTTCCACCGGCCCAACCTGGCCCCCAAGCCTCTCTGCTATCCTGCAGGCACTTTCCCAAATTGGCTCAACTGTGCCCTAAATATGGCTGCAATATACCCATCAAAAGTATGTCAAATTAAATGCAAAATTTCCTTGCGTGTAGGCCTAGTGTATCCTAAGCACCAAAGTAGGAAGACGTAGGGATTTAAGACACAGAGCCAAGTCGTCCCAGCCTCAGCACAGCAGAGTCAACTTGACGTCCTGGCTGCTTTAATTTAAGGGACACAGCCCCCGGCATCCACCGGATAGGACGCTCTTGCCGGCAATCTAAACTTGTTCATCCAGCCAATAGCATAGCTACCATATCCTCTTAAGATACTCCCACTGCATCGTCCTCCGTCTCCACGTAATGTAAGCCTACGTAACAATCTAAGTTTGTCCCATCATGCCTAACTTTTACTGTAAAACACAACGTACGTTTATAAACTAAAATGATTTAAACATGTCATCCAAATATTCCTTTTTCTGCAGAGTAGTATGATCTTTTACTCTAAAATTTTTAATGTACAAGACATGGAAGTGACCAATCAAGTCTTTATAAATTCTTAATCAGAAAACTTCTTAATGCATAGCGAAGAACGTAATTCAGTATTATAGGGGAGAAACGCCAATAAATTATGAGTGGTTATTCACTGGAACAAGGGAACTAGCGCATGGCAGGGAGCCTTCTTACGTATGCCCTCAATCACCCTAACCTTGCATCAATAAGGGTTGCTCATTCACAAGTGAAGGGGGTGCTGGTGAGGGTGGGTGTTATCACCACTAAAGAAGACAAATTGCCACCACCAACGACAACCACTCCCACCCTCGGAACGTTAGAACTCTTACTGCTCTTCACTAAAACATTTTAAATGTCTGTGCCGTCCCAGACTGATAGATAGCAGAATTAATCTGATAAACAATGCAATCAGAACTCAGAAGACAGAAGCGGGGCGCATCATTCTCCTGCTAACAAACACTCTCATTCGGCCTTGTGGGAGTCTAGGAGTGAAAATCACACACATGTTCAGATGACAATGCGTAGCCTTGTTAGCAGACACCAGAACTACGGAAAAAGATCCCCAGAAATAGGGCCCCTTTTTCTCCCTAAGTCTCTCTTAAAACGACGTTGCGTCAAGATCCTAATAATGGTATTATTTTATGTTCGCATGGGCCCTGAAAATGGCCGCTTTCTCACTTCTTGTCTAGCTTTACCATATTTAAAACCCATTGGTTACACATGTAACACTAAGTTCAACGCTAAAAATATTTTGACACACTGCATTTCTGTTTTGAATGGATCTCAATAATAAAAACGGCCACTGTTTCCCAGTACTCATTAACTGTCTTGACGTGATTCATCCCAGCTGTTTTCAGTAACAGAATAAGACCAACATCTAATCCGACAAACACACAGATACACGCCGCCTCCAGAGTTCCAAATAAAATTGCTTAAAAACTCACTGTTTTGACGTATACGATTTTAACATGTATAATACACAGCTATATCCAACTGTCCTTACACATTTATATATATATTTTTATTTGTTTTAGTTGAAATTCTTTACATTTTTATATCCGCGTTAGAATCACAACATTGTAAAATTTGAAATCTCAAGCTAATAAACTGCAGTGATAATTTCAATTTTACTTTCTTGTGTGTGGCCTGATGAAAGTTATTTACTTTAGCCGTAATATACAGCCGTTTTTTACACTTACTGAGAATAAATGTTGTGTTTAACAGGTTAACTTTGGTTTTATTCTGATATTAACTAGTGAGTGTTTATACGCCCCAGGCAGCGTTAATAGTGCGCAACTCTAACAGAAATGTTAAATATAATACAAGTTTATTTTCGTCTTTAGAAGGTTAAACTGAACTTATAAATACAATGCAAGTTAATTTTATTCTTTGTGGGCCCGGTAGCTCAGTCGGTATAGCGACTTACTATGGGCTGGACGGTCCGGGATCGAATCCCGGTGGGGACGAAATTTTCCGCCCGTCCAGACCGGCCTTGGGGCCCACCCAGCCTCCTGTACAATGGGCACCCGATGTTTCCCGGGGGTAGAAACGGTCTGGGCTTGGGGCTGACTCCCCACCCCATCTAGTGCCGAAGTTCCTAGAAAGAGTAGAGCTACACCTCTACTCACCCTAAGGGCCAGCGTGACCTACAAAAAAAAAGGGTGAAAACCTACCCTAATTTTCGCCTTTAGAAGTTTAAACCGGGCCGGACCCCATTTCCTGCCACACCTTACTTACGTCAGAGTGAAAACATTTCTTGCCACGTGCCCATATAACCTGCCTACGTCAACTCTCTACTTAATGCAATCCTGAAGATTGAGGCTGCAAGATTCCCAGAAACGTTTGTTGAATACCAACGGTATCAGAGCCCAGAATAACATAATCTGAATACTGAAAATTAAATAAACATATATGTGGCTGTATTATTCCTCAATTTTTCATCGTTGTTGTAGTTCCTAAACAAAGACAAACCAAATCTATACCCATCAGACCTCAACGAGCAGTTACGTAAGTCTGTATTTCCACATTTGTGCTCTAAGCGACTGGCCTCGCAAAACCTTCCTCTCAGTGCAGGCCCACACACGCGAGTAAAACATTTTCGATTATTCGTTCCCAATTCCCTGCAACCAGCCCCCTGCTTAAACCCCAGTCGTTACGACCCTCCACCGCACTATGCAACGCAAACGCTATCAAGAATAACAATTTAAATGCGGCAGTGGCATCTCACCCCCTTCCCCGTTACCCTCCCCCCCCCCCTTCATTCATCCCCTCAAAGATCCAAATGTTCCTAGCAGTAAATCAGACTCTGTTGCTGCCCCTGGAAGCCAGACCAACAGCATAGCGGCGCCACACCGATAACATATCCTACGCCTCGAGATATGAGAGCAATGCTATACTGTACAACACACGGACATACAAAACGTGATCACAATTCAAATTAGCTTAAATAACGATGGTCTACACGTATGATAATACACCACATATTCCTGCTCCTATACCTCCAGCAAACTTGCGTCATTTGAAAACGTAAGCACGTCGAACTTGTAAACATACTTTAAAATATCGATGAGACGTGTGACAAATAGCTCTTGGTACTTCAGGTCAGAGGAAGGCAATTCGTTCAAAGATTAGCTCACTTAACAGACGTGCTCAGGTAGATATAAAGCATGATAAAGACGTGGATCGGTCCTTCTTCGTCATAAACCACCTCCAAAATAAGTTGTTCTTTTCACACCATGCAAGTTTAAGAAAGAAAAACATCGCATAATACCAGCTTCTCACAGATGAATTTAGCTGGATGAACACACGTTATTTCAAACGCGCACTTCCCTTAAAATGCACAGTTTCCACTGTCTAATGCATATTCAGCTTACTCCCTAGCACGTAGATGCCTAACGAACTAAACAATCCACAAAAGTACAACAATTTTTAGGATGAGAAACCCCCAGAAACTTCCCGCCTTTTGTGGAAGTCGAATGTTCATCATCGCATCCGTAGTGGTAGGCACTACCACTTGGCCCTCCACTGGTCGAGGTGAATAAAATTTAAAGCTTCGTTTGCAGAAATTATATCCTGGCCCATAATATGCAAACAGAATCCAAAGAATAAAATTTATAAAAGAATACGCTACATGAAACCACACCGCGCAAATGAAAACACACAAAAATCATAGAAGAGTTTTAATAACTCTTTCTGAAATACATGAGGATCTAATAAAAGTCTTCATACACACATTTTCAAAACGTATTTAGGTCTTACACTTTTTTTAATTTTATATTGTATATTGTATGTTTTAACATTATAAAAAATAGCGACTCTAAACAAGGGGCACCATAGATATTTTATAGCTTCCTTTGTAAGTTCTATGTATTGACAAGCGTGAGGGCGGCGCAACTACAAGCCGAAACATGTAGCACACAGGTATATGGAACAATCTGAATTATAATAAGCCTATAATGTGTTAAACTGAATAAGTGTAGTTTATTTAGTAATAAACACAATGGGATGGCTTCAATAAATTTCGCATCCTATCTTCTTCTAATAAATATTTTATCTCTTGCATTCATTTCTTTCCTATACTCTATTCTTGGCTCAACCCATCCTGACCTATGTGTACACAATTACAGTACTTGACAGTGTATACAAATAGTGAAGATTCTCCTTACACAATTTTGACTGTCTTAGTGTTATTTTCTCTCGTAGGTCAATATACACATTCTCCTTAACAGCAGCTTCATCTCAGACACATTCAAGGCACGCAGACGTACATTAATTTCATAATATATCTACCAGGTATTGGAGGACGCCACTGGTCAAGACTACAGAAAGAGCCTGCCCTGTACTTCATACATGAAGCCCCCTGCAGTCTTGCAGTTGCGACAAAGAAAGGGAATTGCCGGTTTCAAAAAACATTCCCACTTTATGGATTTTAGTTCGATCTTTATAATGCACACACACACACACACACAGCACAAACATTCTTAAAACTATCTGCACACACACACGCACACACACACACACACACACACAGCACAAACCTTCTTGAAACTATCTGCACACACAGCACATAAATTCTTTAAACTATCTGCACACACACAGCACAAACACTCTCGAAACTATCTGCATACACAGCACACAAGTTCTTGAAACTATCTGCACACACAACACACTTACGTACTTCCATGCACAAAGTATCCAAATTCGATTTTCTCTTCCAGTGCACCTGCATTCAAATCCCTTATGCACATCTTAATTAGAAACCTTCATACATCTACTACACCCACGTTCAAAATGTCCATTATTTATTATTCATGTATTATTTCATTATTATACTTCTACTCAAATTCAGTAAAAGTTTCACGAACAAAGTATTTTACGTGATGTTTCTAAGCAAATGCTACAAGCAACACTGTAACATGTAGCGAGCGCCTGCAGCTTTATCACAACGAATAAATTAATAAAATCTGAAGTGACGTTTATACTGAATAAAGCAACGATTTTATCTGAACTACGAAAATCTCATGCTTCACAGTTTGCGAATTTATACAGAGATGTCATTTGGTAATTTCGCTCAAGCGTCTGGCCCAATTTCATTTCGGTCGGGACATCGACAAACCTGCATTAAGTTTTCGTGATTTTCCTTTGTTCCTCGGCGCAAATTCCGATATAAGACGCATTATCAGGCCACGACCACCTCCTTCCACATCCTTCTCTGTTACTATCAACGTCTCATTCAGCAATTCGACAGTACATAGTCCGAAATATTGACAAAACTGCAATAAACCATAAAAACTAATTCAAATTAAGACGCTTAAAATATTTAATATGGCTTGTTTTGATTTACAACCATGTGCAGTTTCCAGTTGAAGAGTTTCTATGACTGGCGCGACAGAAAGAGGGCAGTCGTGTTGCTAACAGTTCCATTTCACAGTTTATCAGTAAGCCAGAAAACAAAAAAGCACTGACCATAACATTTCTAACCAAATTACAATGCGCTTCATACACCGCTACACCATATCGTCTGTTTACGCAGCTTGCGAAGTGCCTTAGTAACTTGTTTTCATAAAATGTAAAGTAAACGCTGGGTTGAGGGATTTAGCTCGCTCATCCAGCTATATATGACGGCAAAGCGTTCTGCCAACTTAACAAATATTAAACCCTCGTAGCAACAACATTTAATTTCGATTTTAGTTTCAAGCTGGTTACAAGTGAAGCAGGCCGTCAGACTAAAGCTGTTATAAAGGGGAGATCCACGTTCGAGTCCCATAATTGGACAGTTTTTGTGCAAGATTTCTAACTTTTATTTAGGCCTATTTATGTATTTTTATTTATTTATTTATTTGTTTATTTATTTGTTCATACGTCCCGTCCGATCGACAGCCTGCCCTTACCGTCTAGTACTTCATGTGACTGTGTCAACTGAAGGTAAGTATTAATGATTAAATCGTTTAAGTTTTAAAGGTTTCTTAAATCGTTAAACACAAATATTTTCTTCCAGCTGTTGTTACTTACGGTTCAAGTTATTACACATGCAGTTGTAAAGTTACATCGCACTGGATTATTCGATAATTGGTGCATAATGAATTGCAAAAGAAGTGGAAGGGACCTGGCGTGGAGTCACTGAAAGTGCTGCATCGTCCAGTGGTTGGAAGTTTAGGGAAAAACTACAAAAACCTGTCAGTGTAGGGGGCTCAAGGACAAAATCCTGAACGGGTATTCCCTAATATGCAGTAAGAGCTATAACCACCACACCCCGACGTTCTGTCCCTTATCATTCTAAGTACGTGGTTCCCTTATTACATCGCCATTATTTCCATAAATTATATCAGCTGGTTGGTCTCCCTACCTGAGACACATACTGTTTTCTGAGAGGTGGAAACTGAATTTTTATGTACTATTTAAAAGACCTTTATCCTTTAAATGTTTATATAGCCTTTGTTTTCTTATTTTAAATAACTGTGCCTTTTATTTCCTTCACCGTTTCCGAGATACAGCCTACAGTAACATGACACTACCTAAAATAATGCGATACAAAATGTGCATTATTTAAATGCATCGAAGACTCAGAATACGTACAGAACTGCATACAGCAGCGAGCAATCAGTATTAACCATCGACCGTTTGGCTAATATAATTTATGCAGTACGCCTATCGAAGCTATACGTGTTGGTACCGTCCACCGTAGCGATATTTTCGCAACGTGATCCATAATTTATTGTCCGTAATGCATTTCCAGTGTCCTGTTCCTCATGTAGATCCACTCCAGTGTATCCGTAACACACAGTCCGACAGAACAAAAAATGTTACTGACTCACATTATCTAAATTATACAATATAACGTCACTTCGAATATTAACAATAAAACATTTTAGTTAACTGGTAGATGAAATTTCTATTTTTTTAAATTATTTTTATAAAACAAATCGTCATTCTCCCGCTAATTACAGTTACTCGTTTAAGAATGCCTCAATTACCTTAATTATTTCTCTACTTCAAATTTCGAAGAATAAAATATACAGAAGTCTAATTCTACGTGTAGTTTCATATGGACATGACATATGTTCTATCAACTCGAAAAAAATACTACAAATTAAATAACAGAAATGATTTTTGAAGAAAACACTCTAACTGCGTCCTATCTATCTATATTATTTGAGCATTTGGCCTCTAATACTGAAAAAAACCCAGTTCCCAGTAAACATAACAGTGTAATATACACACACACGTCCACACAGACTAATAAATATATTATAAATGAAGCAAACTATGCAAAAGGCTACAAGAATTACTTTCACATGATATAAAGGTCATATTTCTTTTCTGTTGCTGCAAGCTACTTCTGTCATCTGTCGGTTATATTACATACTTCCATTTTTATTAAACATCTACCATGCCCCTTTCATCCTGCAACAGCTTACAGGCTTGGGAAAAAAATTAGTAAGTTTCCCGACAACTTAGGCTCAGTATAGTAGTCTGGTTTCTAAAACAGCGCCATAATTCTTTCATGAGAACTTGTGGACTGGCAAATGATAAACGTGAAACACAACTTGTTTTGTCACAAATCAAGAATGCGCTGGCATTAAAATCGCTTAATTTCTGCCGACGTCAGGAGGAACTGGAGGGGAAATCTGTCGCCATTTCCTCGGACGTCGGCGTCTAGTTTCCGTTTTGCCTACAGCCACATACGTCACGGACTTAGGGAGGAACTGTAGTTACAAATCATCAATTATCATACAATCACCAGCAAAAGAAGTGCCTCGTCATATCCATGCATCATAAGTGCTTCGTTCTGCATAACTTGTCGTGTATGGTGGCTCCATGCTGCGGCCGCATGTTACATTAAGCTTTTTGTTATATCTTCTATTCTTATTCTATTTCCGTTTCCTTCCCCGTGCCCACGGATAGTGTCTTCATCTCTGTTTGTAACGTTGCATATATCAGAGGAGCTGGCTTATAAATTCGTTACACTTTCAGCTGATCTCTTAACACTCCAGTGGGCTTCCCACCAGAATTTCAAGGACCGTGCATATAACTGATTTAAATATTTGGAGACTGCGGTCTTAAATGTTCTTAATTTTTTTTCTTGTGATTTACTGAATATTGTGTGTGAACACTTGGTAACTTGGTAGTAACGCAGCCTGCTGGCAACTTCAGCGTTCCGTAGATGCACGTATTTATTAAAGTGAATAAAGACCTACATCTCGCTCTGGAACTTCAAGCAACTGAATGGCACCAGGTTTACGCGGACCTCAATGGAGCCATCGCAACAGGAAATTAAAACAGAGCTCACTTAGCCTACTTTCTTATTGCACGGATTTCTGTTCGTATAGGTTTAGTAGTAATGGTGGTGGTGGTGGTGGTGGTGGCGGCGGCGGCGGCGGCTGCAGCAGCAGCAGCAGCAGTAGTAGTTGTAGTAGTAGTAGTAGTAGTAGTAGTAGTAGTAGTAGTAGTAGTAGTAGTAGTAGTAGCAATAGTAGTAGTAGTAGCAATAGTAGTAGTAGTAGTAGTAGTAGTAGTAGTAGTA
>Ga0123352_10011436_pt1 | contig 13989 bp, 5 predicted proteins | sample TergutLab28metaG_FD_89700 | JGI IMG/M metagenome (GOLD analysis project Ga0123352, IMG submission 89700) | Labiotermes labralis P1 segment gut microbial communities from Petit-Saut dam, French Guiana - Lab288 P1 | ecosystem: Host-associated > Arthropoda: Insects > Digestive system > Gut ...
ATACTCTTTATTTAGTGCATCCTTAAAATACTCTGCCCATCTATTCATTATTTCTTCTTTATCGAACAACACCTTTCCATCTTTATCTCTACATGCTTCTTGTCTTGGATGGTAGCCTTTCCTCATATTGTCCATTGCTTTATAAAATTTTCTTCTTTCATCCTCTCTGTTCAGTTGCCCTATTTCCTCAAGTTGCTTCTGTAAATGTTCTTTCTTTTTCTTTTTGCAGACCTTCTTAGCTTCTTTTTGTAGTTCCTTATATTTCTCATAGCTACCCCGTGTTTCTCTCTGTAAAATCCTTCTTCTAGCTTCGTTCTTCTTGGCGGCTAATGCGATTACTTTCTCGAATCCGGCTGGGAGCATGGAAATCTGTCTCTTATGAGCGTTGTGTTTTGTCAGGCTGATCACTCGTCTAGAGGATTCCTACTGAATGTGGTGTATCTGAGTATGATCGTGAAGCCTTGATAATAAAGATGTTGTGTTCCACTACAAGCCGTTGCGCCGTGGACAATTAAGACAGGCACATCTTAGAGCTTATGAAATTCTCCGCAAATTGTGCCTCATTTACAAAATGTAGTCTAGAGCGAAATTACTGGTATTTAGTCTCCGACTACTACGGGGTGGGAAACCATACTTAATCGCGGTCAACAAGAGCTTTTAAATCTCGCAGTCTTAAGGGGCTGACGGTAAGATTTAATTTCGTCTTACAAGATAAAAATTATTATGTGTGGTTCGTCAGTCTGAAATTCTATTCATGTGGATCATAAAGTTGAAGATGTTCGAATGCTCTGCTTTGTCATAGCAGCGTTTAGTGGTTGGGTGGGTTTCATGAAAAATGCATACCCTGCTAATACCGATGCGTGTGACCCATAAAGAGGATGAGAAGATTTTAATTGAATTTTAAAAAGAAATTTAGAAATGAAATATGAAAATAATGATATTTATATTTAAAACAGAACTACAAGGACTTTATCACAGGAATTTCTCTCATTTTTAGAAGAGAGAACCAGGATTTCATTTACCAGATAGTATTTCTCCCTTATGCCTCTCCCAAACGTGAAACGACACAAAATGGCCTTCTATTGCCAGCACTGGGCGGGAGATCGGCGAAGTTGTCACAACCCCCGATAGCGCGTAGCCTTTATCACCTCTCAGACTGCGCTTAACCGATAGCAGTAAAATGACCCTCTACTCTCCCACCCAACCTATTTTCTAGTCTCTACGGCTGCATTCTTATCCCAGCAAGGCATTAGCCTCTCAATGAGAATGAGATAGGATGTATGTGTGTTTAAGGGTGGGGGAAGTCTACTAGTGGGCTTGTTAGCGTTTTAACGATAATCGTTAAAACATTACGAATGTTGGGTACAAAATAGCCATAAGTGAGAGCTAATGGCCCAACACAAAATAAAACACAGTTGGTCTGCGCAGCGAGGACCGCAGAACTCTCTTTCTGACTGCGAGACTAATTGTTACAGCATTACCCTATCGCTTTACCCACTTAACTGCACATACGTACATACATACACACATACCTAATACATACATATATACATACATACATGCATACATATATATATATATATATATACACACATACGTATATACATACATACATACATGCACACATACATACATATATACACACATACATACATATATACATGTAAGCGTGCATACATATATATATATATATATATATATATATATATATACATACCAAATACATACATATATACATGCATACATATATATACATACACACATAATACGAGTATATAAATACATACATGTACACATACATGCATACATACATACATACACACATACATACATACATACATACATACATGCATGCATGCATGCATGCATACATACATACATACATACATACATACATGCATGCATGCATGCATACATGCATACATATATACATACATACATACATACATACAGACAGACATACATACACACACATGCATACATAATACACGCATAGGCCTATATAAGTACCTACTAATACAAACATACGTTCAAACTGACGGATATACACACAATACATAGAGGCCTGCTTATGAAAACACACATGCATATGGCAGGGACATTTGAGAACGGAACATTTAGTTAACGTTAAGTAGATATAAGTTATGCCTATGTGTATTGTGAGTAGCACAGAGCTATGTACGTGGGACCGGACAGTGTATCCTGTATAGCGACTCGCTACGGGTTGGACGGTCTGCGGAGCGAATCCCAGTGGAGGTGCGATTTTCCGTACCCGAGCAGGGAGGCCCTGGGCCCACCCAGCCTTCTACACAATGGTTAATGGATCACTCCCAGGGTTAAAGCGATCAGGACGTGGCGTAAAACACAAACCTAATTCCACTGCCGAACTTAACGAAAGAATAGAACTATACTTCTAGTCCTTGTTTGTGCCTCCATTGCAGGTTATAGGGTGAAGTATGCCTCTACCCTAAAACCTAATGTACATTTGTTACGCAAATTTATGTCATTGCAATATCTGTAGCTGTTATCGATTATTAAAACTTTTTTTTAAGGGGGACCCTTTTTGTATTACTCCTATAATCAATGAGCACGAATTATGCTTCTTTGTAGTCAGACTCGTTGAGGCGTGATGTATTTCATACATTTCTTCCTGATATAGCAAACCAAACAAAGTACTCATCAGAGCAACGAAAATATATGTTTTAAATTGTTTTGTATTCGCATCTACTTCAACATTGTATTTACATTTAATTTCCTGCTCTATCTTTAACTTGCTACTTCCTTGCCCTAACGTGCAGTTGTAGCAGTGTGTTCAACTTTCAAACTTTCCATACATTCTGACTAAATAAAACTGTAGCTCAAACCGAAATTTTGCAGTTTAAAGCTCAATGGTAACTACATGTATTGCCTTATGCAACTATACTAAATTCTCCCCTTTAACAACAAAATGTGTTTTTGAGTTGTATATAATTCTCTCCCAATAAAAAGCGATTACTTCCTTGAACATCAATTGACTTACGTCCGAAATTTTGACGGATCCTGTTATTTCTGTGATGCAGGAACTACATTGTTATATGACAAGTAGATGAAACCCAGTCTTCCGAGCTTTAAATTATTTTTAATATTAGTACGACCATGCACAGTTGATACAATAATATAAACAACCAACTAGATGCAACAATGACAGTTTATTAATAACTTCAATCAGTTCAACATGTTTCGAGAGATAGTTTCGCCCATCCTCAGGAGCAATAGACTGTATTTATAGCTTGTGGTATAATGCACCGACGATGCTGCCTGCTGGTGACAGCCGAAGTTATTAATAAACTGTCATTGTTGTGTGTAATTGGTTGTTTATATTACTTTAAATTATTTCTCTGAAGAGATGAAGTTTATAAATTTCACCCTAGAAGAGGCTGTGGAGGTCCAGAAGGGAAATTGAAATTGGAGTTCAAAGTGAATGTGACACATCAGCTACTGGTTTATGCCGATGACATTAAATTACTGGACATGAAAACGTCAGCTTTTGTCAACCTATGGGTCACGAAACAATTATTTTCATGTTGATTTTGTAACGTATAGGTTTATCTTCATTTCATTAAATAATTCAAATATCACAGTCATTATACCAATTACAGTTATTTTTACTTTCTTCTGTCTTCATTTCCTACTGATGGGGTCGCAAGACAAAGCCACTGACTGAAGAGGTTCAGTAACACTGACATTAGTACTGTAAAGAAAACCACAAATCTTTATTCGTCGCTCGTAAAGAGACTGGTCTATTTCGCGAACAGGATGCTGGGGAATACCCCAGCATTACGACTAGTAATAAACCCTTTAAAAATTTGTGAACTCCAAATATTTAGAAACAAACCGAACAAAATAAAATCGCATTCATGAAGACTGGAAACTAGGAAAGTCTGCTACCATTCGGTCCAGAATCGTTTGTGTTCCAGTTTGTTATCCAAAAATACAAAATTGAAATATGTAGAACTGTTATACTTCTTTTGTTTTAAATGGTGTAAACATGTCACTTATTTTATTGAGGGAGGAACATAGGCTGGGGGTGATGACGAGTTTGTTAAAGAAGATGTCTGAGTCTAAGAGGGATTAGTTAAGATGGGACTGGAGAATACTGAGTGGTGATGAGCTTCAATATCTGTACTCCCCACCAAATATTGTTTGGGTGAATAAATAAAAATGGATGAAATGTTTGGGGCTTTTGGCGCGGACGGTGGAGGGAAGAGGTGCATGCAGGGTCTGGGTGGGAAAATCTGAAGGAAAGAAAACACTTGGAATATATAGATGAGATGAATTGATAATTTTAAGATGAATATTCAAGATATAGAATGGGGAAGGGGAACTGATCGTTCCGACTCAGCATAGGTACAAGTAACGGACTCATAAAATCGGTAATGAACCATCAGTTTCCATAAATTCGAAAAATTTCTCGACTAACCGAGAAATCATTAGTTTTTCAAGAAGGGTTACGCTTCGTGTAAGGGGTGTATATAAAGGTTCAAAGTATAGTGAATAATTCGCCAGCAATAGGGAGCACTTTTAACGGATAATGCAAATTGTAAATACAAAAAAATTAACAACGATTCAGGGATATTTGTGTCTGCAGAGCGATATCTGATTTGTAACACCTTACACACTGGTAGCTACATACCAACACATTGAAGGCACATCCCTCTCTACCTTCCGAAGATGGAAGCAGTATGTTCCAGCACAAGGTTAGCACCTACCTACCAAACTATACGGTGTCACATCGCAGGACACCACATCACGTATGAAATAGCGCCCTGAAGACCTAAAATTTCATTTTTATACACAGGATACAAAGAACGAAATATACAAAAATAATAAATAAAGTAAACTTCACCCTAGAACAGGTCAGGTAAGGCCGGAGGAGGAGTTGACCTATATGTCTACACTTTCTTAACCTCGGCGCCACGCCCCGGCAGATTTACCGCGAGAAAGAGATCAGGTACACATTACATGAAAATAATAATAATATTAAACTAAAACTAACAATATACATAATAGAAAATAAAAATATAACAATATTATAGATCTAATTATTATTCTCATAATTATTCTAATGAAATTAAATTTTTTACAAAATATGTATCAATTAAATCTGTCACACACTGACACAGAACACGCAAATATTGCAACATATGTAATCGTTCGATGGCACTACAGTCCACTGCGGTCCTACGATGCCTTATTGGACTTCTCCCAGTCAGCTCTGTTGTTGGAACTCTCTTTCCAATTTGTACTTTGCATTTATTAATACCCGTTTTTATATATTTCCACCATTTTTTTGTCTTTCTCTTAGTCACCTTCCCTGAGGATTATTGTTAAATACTTGATTTACTTTTTTCTTACTATCCATTCTATTAACATGACCAACCCAAATCAAGCGACTTATTCTGACAAATACAAATGTGTTTAAGCCTCCAAACAGCTGCATTAATTCTTTATTATATCGCTTTCTCCAATTTTAATTTAGTTTCCGCCAAAAAGTTTTCTTGAAACTTTTCTTTAAAAAGCAGCCAGCCGTTTAGCAATATCTTTATTCAATATGCAAGTTTCTGCTCCGTATGTTGCCACTGGTCTTGTTTATGTATTGTAGATTTTTATATTTTCTGCTTTTAGTATTGATTGAACCTTTAGTAGGGGTAGAAGTGCATAATATGTTCTCTTTGCATCCGTAGTTTTTCACTCAACCTCTGATCTTATTTCATTTTTATTGTTTATAATTGTTCCAAGAATGCATAGGCTTTCACTATTTCACAATTACATGTGTCATGTGTTACGTTCATTGTAAGGCTATCATCATACTGTGCTAAATTTTGTCTTTTTGCCATTATTTCTGTTCTCAAAATTTTTTGATTCGACCAGTGATGCAGGTACTTCTTCAAAATCTTTCAATCTTTCTCCCATAATAAACACGTCATCAGTATAAGCCACGATTTGACTACATTTGCAAATATGATTCCCCGAGTGTCTACTACAGATCTTCCAATTCCAGTGTCCAACACTATATGAAGCAGCAAAGGAACAATTGTATCTACTTTTGTACAAACTTTGTTAACTTTAAATTCAAAGGATAAATGCTTCCTAATTTTAAACTTAGCATATATTTCATTATTTAAAATTTCGCACAATTTAACTTATTTTCTGGGGAAACCTATTTTATGCATTTCACTCCATACTTCCTTTCTCCATATCGTGTCATATGCTGCTTGGAAATCAAAAATAGATGATGTATGTCTATTAAATTGTTCCCAAAATTTTCCAATATTTTTCTCGCAGTAAAAATTTTATAAACAATTGATCACATATTTAATTCTAGCACTTGAATTATGAAACAAACCTTAGTATTTCCAAGAGCATAATTGTTCAGCATTTCCTTTGAATTCTTCAGTTAACCTAACGATGGCTCTGTAACTGAATTACAGCACGTATCCACATAAGGAAGTTCTCATTGTTCTTCATTAATAACCACGTTACGAACTGGCATTGCGAGCGGAGGCAAATCATCAGGCATACTTAACATAAGCAGGAGAGAGTTAATCGGTTGGCTTCACGCTCCGTCCTAGAGGGAATGAACACCAGATAACTATTTCACAGGCGTCTACGTGGGCCCAAAAACCGGAAGCCAGTTTGAACGTACAAGAGAAGAAAAAAATCTCTTTTCTGCCGGGAATCAAACCCGGATTCCACGTTTTTCCGGCCTATTCAATGTAGTGACTAAACTGTCTCTATTTCTGTGCTTTTAAGTTAGGATTTATAATTGATTTTCCTCTTCTTTTCCATTTTTCTTTTCTCTTTGTTTTTCTCGAGGTTCGGGTATGTAAAACCTCTTCTGAGCTCCATGGCTGATATATCTTCTTTCAGATTACATCAGAATGATAAACGTTAGATAACACTGTAAGTATAAATATTTTTGAAACACCTTCCATTTTATGTTTTTACGTCCTCATACGTATATAGACCACTTGGGGTTAGCAGGCAGAAACAAGCAGGGCGTGACGGCATATACGCGCACTGTTATTACGTTATAAGTCTTACTAAATACATATATCAGTGCTTGATGACGTAATAATAACATTTGTAGCAGGTGTTTGGGACTGGAACCTGAGTGTTTATAGCAAAGTGGTTAAAATATTTCCTACTCTGCACTCTTTTCTCGACCCCTGCTAACTCTTTCTCACTTACAAGGGTTTTCAGCACACAAGCTTACATATATACGTATACACCCGCTTCTCTACCAACCTTCACGCATAAAACCAACGTTAGTAGTGCCTATAGCTCCTACCATTCTTTATCCTTTCCGCAGTATGCCACACGTCCTTGCTAATATTAGTATTAACGCTACAAATTCCAACCATAAACCAATGCGGTTTACAATAGCAGAATATATGTATGTCCTTGAAGGAAATATCAAATTTTCGTGTAAAATATGCCGTACAAGCGGTACAGATGTTCTCTTATGATTTATGAATGAATTTCTTCCTTCTATTTCCTATAAAACTCAGATATACGACTTACATAGAATGGAGTGTGTGTGTGTCATATCTCAACGATCATTTTAACGTCGATAATACGAACTTCCATAGCAGAGTGGTCATTATGTACCCCTGGCCTTAACACCAAAATAAATTTTGAAAATACCTTTATGCCCACCGTAAGAAATCTGCTGCTTTCGCCACTATTTCACCCATTTTTGTGGAAAAGTGTACAATTGAATATAAAGAAGACAGCCAATGTGCGTATAAACGTAATATCGGGACACGTTTGCGAAACCATTGATGCAGTGGATAAGCAATAAGTATTGCTTATTCTGAGAGTGTGTTTGTAACTTTAGTTATCCAGGACCCAAAGTACATGAACCGTATCACATTGTCATTTGCGACTTGTCCAGCTGTACCATATTCTTTCCATATTACCTCATAAATGGCACGACTTTCAGGAAAACATTGTTGAACATAAAATGCGTGTTTTCACCTTCTGCACGACATTTGTCAGAAGAACTTCTCATTCTAAGAAGAAATCAGCGTGATACTACAATAAATGTACATAGGTCTTCACGTAAAGCACGCGTTATTATTATTAGATATTAGTTAAAATTGAGTTTCCTCATAGATTTTCGAAAAATATTCAAACATCAAATCTCATGAAAATCCGTCCAGTAGGAGCTAAGTTGTTCTATGCGGACGGACTTTCATAACGAAGCTAATAGCCGCTTTTCGCAATTTTGCGTTGGCGTGTAAAAACTTTATTTTATGAAGTGTATCTCTACCTAAAATAATCGCTTGCGATATATCAGGAAAGATGAAGTATTCATGATTGTTCGATATGTCAGAAACGGAGCAGAACGATTTGCCAGTGGACGATGTGAGAGACGAGGGGAAACAGAATTAGCTAATGGATCGCAAATATAAGCATTACAGCTCTGCGAAGGCCAGATGGTACAGTACTCACTGTCTTCCATATTTTATGGACGCCAAGCTGTTTAAGTCACCCAAATCTGCTGACAAGCAGAGGTGGAATATTTCTGCACTACATCTTTCCACTACACAAACACAGCAATTTGTACCGCTGAAAGGACAAAAAACGTGGCGGTTGAACTCGAATATTCAGCATGACACATACAAAATCTCGCCGTTGGTCATAGGCCTGAGCCAGCTTCATCCACATACCGCTCTGACAAGCATCGGCCTATTGATCCTAAATAATCCTTACTTTATCTTTTGGATTTTGTGACAGCAGATGGGCGTCAAGAAATTTTCATCGGAAGGGGGGTGGGTTCACCCAGACCGCTATATATATATATATATATATATATATATTTTAATTGAAAATTTATGTTATAAAAATCATATTTTAAGAGTAACGTAACGTAATATTCTTGGCAATATGTTATATATATGATCAAGAAGTCTAAGTGCACCTGACGATTGTGTTGTAATCATCAGGTGCACAGATACATTTTGATCACCATGTGTATGTATATAAAACTACTTGTTCCATAAATCACCTAATTTAATTTACAAAGTCTCATATCCTCGTTGTTTTTATTTCAAATCCTAAGGTTTTTATTTTATTTTTTAATTCTCATGCACTTATCATCAGCCGATTTTAGTTGCTTATTTCTGTTGAAGTGTAAATCATGTCAAAAGTTTAATACCATCTTGTCTACAAAACTTTTGTTTTATAAATTTCGATTTTCTTGTGCTGAACCCCGGTAGTCCCCCACCCCACCCCGTTGTGTGAGCCCCTATGTGAGAGGAATGTTACCATTAGTGTACAATATTTTCAATCCTGTGTACAGGATGTGAATACGGAATTTTAATGTTCTAAACACGTTCTGAAGCGTCCAGTGTTGACATCCTGAGTCATTTAAGAGCCACTTGCAGTGACCTGGTCATCAGGTTTTTCTAGCGGAAACAATTAGTAAAGATATGGGCGATTCGTCCAGTCTTTATGCCAGCAACAAATTTTGCGAAATATTTCTCATGCAGAAGGCAAAGGAGAAGTCGTCGGTTCGCGTTGAGATCAGAAACGTTTGCTGCTTTATGTACTGGATCACTGATGTCGGCTTCATCTGCGATGAAGTAGCATAAAAACGAAATTTTAATTTTTTTTTCAACCTAAATTCAAAAATTTTAAAGTAGGTCTTCACGGCTCTCATCTCCGTAACAGACATGGTTTGAGATTTTCTCAGAAGACCTCATGAATAGCACATGAAGTGACAGTATCTTTACACCGTTGTGTCCAGTAATATTACTCTTATCGTCGTCGTCGTCATCATCCTCATCTCCACTTTCTCCTACAGCACCATTAAGTAGCGAGAAAACCCGAGGTGATTAAATCACTGGGAATAAATACGCATGGAATGGACTCAAGGTACATTTGTACACGTACTTAGTTACGGTCCATAGCACCAGTACTTGTGGCGGAGAAAAGGTAGGTCTGCAGGTTTGCATATTTATAACCCTGGCAGTTTACGTACTCGTCTTCTCATATCCTCGGTAAAATCTGCCGCTACTCACTGGATAGGAGACTGGGTGAGCCCGAAATGTGAGCTGGATGATCCGGCGTCTGAATTTTTCGCACCCCGACCTGTAGAACTGACAGTTGCGCTGTATTTTGTGCCCTTTCTCGGTCACTTTGAAGAGAGAGCTGTCAATATTGTGACTTTGTACGGGCTGAAAGAGCGAGAAATGATTTCCGCTACGGTAAGAATTTTCTTTTTTTCGCCGAAACTTCCAGACGGGCTCTGGAAACCACCCAGACTCCCGTTCAACACGTACCTGTACATCTCTCTCCAGGAGTAAATCTACTGGAGGCTTAAGGACGACAGCTCAAATCCATGCAATGAGATGTTGAGAATAAGTGGAGTTCTGCCTTCTTTCACGGTTTTATGTTGAAATGAATACACGGAAAATGTAATTTCTTTTTTATTTTACCGAAAGGAAGGAAAGAAAGAACGAAATGAATCAAGGTAGAGAAACGAGATAGAAACAAAGAGAGCATCAACGTAAAACGCTTAAACTTGAAAAGAATTATTGGAAGTTTTCAAGTTGATGTCAATGATTCGTGCCATCAAGTGACTGTAGGTTGTCCAGCTGACATTTAGAAGGAACCTTTTCCATCTGCGTGACCGAAGTGGAATTGTGTTGACGTAACTAGGATATTTTCCCAACCTTCTGGCTGTCACTCTACATTACAATATAGCAAGTTCCTCCATCATGTCAACAACACCTCTCGCTCGCACAAACAGACATAACCCCCCAAACAGTAACTATAGCAAGGAGAATGGTAATTCCGATTCAGTCTAAGAAAGTAGACACTGGTTAATTAGCTACAAAGATTATAAGTTTTCTGTTTGGAAGTCTCACATTTCTTGTGTCAAAAATTCATAATTCAAATATAGTAAAAAATAAAAATTTTCTTTTTCCACGATGTATATAATTTTGCAGTTTTACATTTTCCTTTTATAGTTATTATTAACGAAATCGTCATTTTCGAGAAGCCAAGTATCAGACCGGTAACCATCCAGTCTCGCAAGTGGAACGCCTTGATGTGTTGGAGAAACACCTAGTCCATAACATTATAAAATGTTGATGAGTCAAACAGTTGTATGACCTAATGGTCTGACGCTGACGAAGAGAAGCTGCGGTCTTCGGTCGTGAAGTAAGGATGAAATTTTTTAACGTTAAGGCAAAAACCTTCTGCTATCGTCCCCAGTGCAGAATAGGCTATCTTGAAGATAGATGCGGATGGATATGCCAAAATTCCACGGTGTCACATCCGAGAAGGTAATAATTCAGATATTCATTATATCAATTTTGGGTTTATGTCACTTATCACTTTCTTAAGCCGACTGCTTAGGAAGTCAGAAAATATCAGTGATTTGTTGTTCTGATCAAATGGAATTCATGTGGGTTTTCAAGCTTTTAACCCATAAATATTCACTCTTCTCGCTTCATGCATAATATCTCACAAGGGCTTACAAACATTCAATACCCATAAATTTTCTATTTTTTGTAGGAACTGTGGGCTACAAACCGCAATAAACTCTTAAGAGCTGCATAAAAAGTTTTCCAAAAGGAAGTCCCCATGTGCACTAGTCGTTACACCGTTCAGTTCACTGCAAAAATTGACAAATTCTTATTTCTCGCCTGCGCCATATTGACGTCTGTTCCCAGCATACTTTCTTTATTCTTATCTCAAGTCTGTTTATCTTATGCGGTATTCGAAGTATGCAGCGTCTCTTTTATCGCAACGCATCGTGAATAAAACTGTAGCAGGGAGTCGCTCTGACAAAAGTCGAGCTTGCCTAGAATATATAAATAAGCTATTGGTGCAGTACTGGAGCCGTCTGTTATGTCATTACAGAATGGATGCAAAAAGTTCATGGTTCGTCCAAACAAGACAAGCAATGTACGATAACGTAACATTGAGATGCGTTCGTGTAACCATTGTTGCAGTGGAAAAGCAATATATATCAATATATATTACATATTCTGAGTGTGTATTTGTAGACTTAGGTATGCAGCACGCAATTTGCGTGCGCTTTATTGTCATCTGTGGCCTACCCGGCTTTACAATATTTTTCTACATTATCTCATAAATTGCACGATTTTCGAAAAACTGTGATTTAATGTAAAATGTGTGTTTTGAGTTTCTCTAAAATGTTTGTCTAAAATATTTCTTATTCTAAGAAGAATTGAGCGACATATGATAAAAAATGTATATTGGTCTACATATAAAGTATCCGTTATTCTTGTCCTATTTTGATGGAACTTGAATTTTCTCGAGATACAAGTATTTTAGTAAAATACTCAAATATCAAATTTCATGAAAATCCGTCCAGCGAAAAAAAAATTGTTTCATGCGAACAGACAGACATGACGAAGGTAATAGTCGCTCTTAGAAATTTTGCGAAAGCGCCTAAAAACTGCAGCGCATATCAAAATAAAATCATAAAATGGATTAAAATTGCGGTCCTTTGGTTTTTCTTTACCAGTTCCTCCAAATAATATTCGGATAAATTTTTAATTATTTCAGGTATATTTGAATCTCTCAATACATCAGTGTGAAGCCGCCCATTCTAGGTTCGAACCCGGGAACAGGTTTCCCTGAGATGTAACGGTTTTACTTAAAACTCATATAATTTTTTACGGTTTGCGTCGGCAAGTCAACGTTTGTTCTGCTCACTCTGCTAATCCCGGCCTTGGGCTCTCCGCTTAGCAACCGTTGTTGCAGGTGTACTGGAATCGTATTAGAGAATATATGTCAGGTGGCCAACAGAGTAACTGACGTTTGTGGCGAAAGTGTTATCCACGGGATCACTTCGGAAATATCAAGGTAGCGAGCAGGACGTATGTGTTTGTGTGTGTGTGTGTGTGTGTGTGTGTGTATATGTGTTTGCGCTGGTAAACATTAAGTGGATTGAATTCAATGAAAGAGGCTGTTTTCTGTAATTTCAATTTGGTGTATCTTCCCTGTTGTGTCCATCCCCCACGATATTCCCTGTGACGAGGAGGGTCACTAGAACGGCCGGATACAATTTGATACATCGTTGATTGATAAGGATATTAATGAAAGATAAATATTACTGTCTTCTAGGGTTTGACCCTGTGTAGAATGTTACACAGACTCCCCGACTTTTCGAAGAAACGTTCGGTATCCATTCTCAGAGTAAAATTATACGGAAACAAGAGGTTTCTCGGAAATATCAGTAAATTTCTATCAGCATATTAAATGTCACATCCAATAAGAGAGCAAATTCCATAATCACCGGTGTCACAGTTTGAAATGTCATACACTGTACAATGAACTGGAATGAACATGACGGACAGCGGCCGTAGCAGAGGATAACGTTCCGTTCCAAAATGACGTTTGTCCAGAAAGATTGAGTAAAAATGCGAAATACCGTCTCCAGTTGGTGTTCTGAAATCGGGACTACCACAATACGACCAAAATGCTATAAATTATCTTCCATCGTACAGTTAAAAATTATGAAACGCCCCACAATGTACAAGTACAATAGTAGCGCTCAAACTGAGCAACATTTTTGTCAAAACTCTGTGCTTGAACAACGTACTGTACTTGGGGTTTGGTATCTCTCACGGATATGACAGTCAGTATTACATGAGAGTCAGTATTACATTTTTCTGAAATGTGGCTCAGTGTACTCTAAACAATGGGTACAAAATTTACCCTGAATTTGGAGGCAAACTGCTAAACAGACACGCGGCGTCAAATTCCAAATGACTATAATATTGCATGTACTGTAGGCAATACGTATATTTTAATCTCTTGGTTAGATGACACATTCGACGGAGCCCAAAACTGGTGCTGTGTTACTGCACCCCCCCCCCCCACCCCCCCCCCCCCACCACCCCCGAAACAAAAACACAAGAACACAAAACCCAACACAAATCTCAGCAAATCGAGACACTCCAA
>Ga0123352_10011440_pt1 | contig 13985 bp, 11 predicted proteins | sample TergutLab28metaG_FD_89700 | JGI IMG/M metagenome (GOLD analysis project Ga0123352, IMG submission 89700) | Labiotermes labralis P1 segment gut microbial communities from Petit-Saut dam, French Guiana - Lab288 P1 | ecosystem: Host-associated > Arthropoda: Insects > Digestive system > Gut ...
GTAGCGGACTGCACGGTACGGTCAGTATCGGACTGCACGTTACGGACAGTAGCGGACTGCACGTTACGGTCAGTATCGGACTGCACGTTACGGACAGTAGCGGACTGCACGGTACGGTCAGTTTCGTACTGCACGGTACGGACAATAGCGGACTGCACGTTACGATCAGTATCGGACTGCACGGTACGGACAGTAGCTTACTGCACGGTACGGTCAGTATCGGACTGCACGGTACGGACAGTAGCGGACTGCACGGCACGAGCAGTAGCGGACTCCACGCTATGCACAGTAGCGGACTGCACGGTACGGACAGGAGCGGACTGCACGTTACGCACATCACATACCTTGCTCTACTTCCTATTATCCTGCTCAGGACTCTAATGGCGTTCTAAATGTTTTATTTCCAATCCGCTCCGTAGTGATGTAGCAACATACACAACAATCAAAATTAATCTCTAATTCAAATTTTCATTTGTAATTATCTTTTTGCATTTGTAACTGTCTGTACTACAAACGGATACATTACCTTAAACCAAGTAACTCTCTTTCTTTAGTTCTGTTGCCTGTCTACAGGATGCATTTTGCGTTCATAAATTATGTACCCACCTATTCAGGAGAATCATAAGCTTTTAGTAATTCACCCAAAAATAATAAAAAAATGTTGCCTTATCTTCTAGTAAGTCCGTTTAGAGGGAATGAAATTCGCCACGACTCATGCTTTTCTTACAGATATTATGATACATCCAGAATCTTCTTCCTTATTTTCTTGTTTTTTTCCTCCTCATCTAACATACACAATAACTATCTTTTCTTCAGAACCGCTCATGGTTTTGCTAATTAACTGCCTGCAATGAACAGAATTCCGTCAGTCCGTGAGCGGAAATCCGATATAGCGTGCTTGGTCAGTAAAAATATTCCGATTCGTCTGATACACTCCAATGGACGCTTAACTGAACAGCTCACCTGCCAAAAAAAAATGGCCGTGTTACTGTAAGGATGGGAAGCTCCATGCCTACACGCAGTCGCCAGGCAGCAGTGCCGTATGTTGAACCCCAGGCGAAGAGCGGGGTGTAGGAGCGAGTACCATAGCTTCTGAGCGTCAGCCAGCTTGGAAAGGCCGACGGTTCAGAAATTGGTGGTCGTACAAAATAATGCAACTGGAACCTTTACAGCTGCTGAGTTGGCGAGTCTCGTGTTAATAGCCACTGCAAGCAGGTTGATCAGAAAACCTAGGGAAAAATCCTAAGTTGACCACAGGGTTGCCTACCTGGAGCAGGCAACAAGTGTTTAGGGATATTCTGACGATCACTGAGAGTAACGGGAACACGATCACAGAGCCGAATTTGTGATCACCCAAGATTGAAACTTTCTATAACTTTTTAAAGAACCAACAAACGCACTCGAATGTATGAATCTTGTTTCATTACACAGCAACCACCCACATGTTCCGTCAACTCATGTGGCCAAAACAAGGATAAAATTACAATTAATGTTTCGGTATTAATCCGTCATTCCCACAATTCCGACACGATAATTGTAATTGTATTCTTGTTCTCAGTACCCTGGAGATGGCCGGCCGAAATATGTCAGTAGTTGATATTTAATACAATTACATTCATACATTGAAGTGCATTTGTTGATCTTTTAAAAATGTTAATGTCAGACTGGCAGAAGGCATTTGGCCGAGTCAACTGGACCAAATTAATGCAGATCCTAAAGTTAAGTGGTATTGACTGGCGTGTAGGAGGATTGATTGGCAACTTGCACATGGCTCAAAGTGTTAAAATACGACTGAACCGAGGGGACACAAAAAGTGTGAAGATTGGAAGAGGAGTTAGACAAGGACGCTGTTTGTCACCCATTTTGTTCAATTTGTACAGCGAATGCCTTACCAAGGAAGCTCTGGAAGGGTTTGGAGACTTCAAAATAGAAGGGCAAATCACTCACACTGTGAAATATGCATATGACCTTGTGTTATTGGCTAAGGAAGAAAAGGTGCTACAGGATATGATTGATACACAAATTGGAATTGAAAGATGCTACGGAATGGAATGAATGTGGGAAAAACAAAAGTAATGAGAATTTCAAGACAATCATTCCAAGTAAAAATTAGGATAGACCAAAAACAACTAGAGAATTTGGAATCTTTTAAATATTTTGGTAACATTTTAACAAATGGCAGAAGATGTACTTGTGAAATTAAAAGTAGGGCTGTTATGGCTAAAACTGCATTTAACAAGAAGAGGGCTCATTTGCTAGCACATCGTACTTAAAATTGAGGAAGAAAATAGTAAAATGTTACGTTTGGAGCATAGCTTTACATGGTGCTGAAACTGGGAAGCTTCGGACAGTAGATGAGAAACACCTGGAAAGTTTTGAAATGTAGTGCTGGGGAAGGATGAAGATCAGTTGGACCGATCATGTGAGAAATGAAGAAGTATTACTTAGAGTCGCGAAGCAGAGGAATATCCTGCATGAAATACGTAAACGGAAGGCTAACTGGATTGGTCAGGTTTTGGGTAGAAACTGCCTTCTGCAACTGGTTATTGAAGGAATGATAAAAGGAGGGATAGAAGTGACAGGAAGATGAGGAAGAAGATGTAGGAAGCTACTGGATGACCTTAAGGAAAGGAGAGGTTACCCTCATTTGAAGGAGGAAGCTCTAGATCGCATTATGTGGAGAGCTCGCTTGGGAAGAGGCTTTGGACCTGTCGTAAGACAGACTACTAAATGAATACTAACGTAAACGCCGTGTTATATGTGTGTACGGTTGACTGGACACCTAATTTTCTGCGTTTCCTTTATTATATAGGACGTAAAAATTAAGTTTTTCGCATTTATACTAGAAGAAGTAGATCCCTGTGACATCTGTCACATACTGATTTGGAACCATGGCCAGTATTTTTGTTGATATAATACAGAAAAACGCAAATGGTAAAAATACATACAGAGTGTAATGATAACTCGAGATCTCGAGAGGATGAAGCTACCAGAGTACCACTGACAGTCCTTCGACTCTGACATTTCGCGGATTGCCCCATCTGGGCGTTGGCTAATGTTCTTGTACGTTCAAGAATATTTGTGCTGCCCAGTGAGGAAGAGGACTGTGACGTGTATTGCACATATTGTGTAAGGCAATGCTGTGGTCACCTCACGGGGACTGTGGCTCGACATCTCAACGAGGAACGATCTGGTCTCGGGTCATTCGCAAATCAACGGTCTGCCACAACACCTGAACGGTCTGACGGCTGTCTGCATCTTATATAACTGACAGTACAGCAATTCACCAGTTCTACATTACCCTAGAAATGACTTCAGTTACTTCACATAATTTGTGTGGATTTCCCATCTACGTCTCTTTCAGCTGCCACCGCTCGGAGATTGTGACTGACCCACGGGAACTAGCTCTTTCCTGGAATACAACAAGCGGCACTATGGCATGATAGAAGTTGTTTGCTTTATTATTTGTTTAAATAAGCAGGGACGGTGGTTTATCTTACCATAATGCAGAAAACACATTTTCATATAGAATCATCACAGGCTGCGTGTTTGTAACTCAGTGCAGTCACACTAAAAGGTCAATGTCTCAAAATTCCGGAGTCAGTTCCTAATCAAGCGGGTGTACCAACTACTGGGTGTAAATCTTATAAGCGGCGGGATGTACACGAAGGACTGTTGGTGAAATTCCAGTTTGGTAACGTCCTGTAGACAATGCAGAAAAAAAAACGCATCCGCCTGTGCAAATAGCTAGAGCGCAGAACAATTTTCATTTCCCTATAAGCACTTCCGTACTCACATTAATTAAAAGGAAATGTGTTTTGCAGCTTGAAAGCAAAGATTCTAAGGAATGCACACGTTACTATTGTTGTGGGAGAATCCGAAGAAATGTTTGGTGAAGAGCGAAGAATGAAGAAAATAAATGGTCCAATCACCACTCCAGACACAGGGAATGTGGCCACAAGCAACATAAAATAAAAGCAGGTGGGCCGCTTCCAATATTTTCAACACATTTAACATTATGCACTTTCCGTGCAACTATATTACATTCAAAAAATTGAATGCCAACTTGTTGCACTATACTATTTACCGTTGTTTAGTTCTCCGACATGTTTCGGCCTGACGTAATAGGCCATCCGCAGGGAGTCCTCTATGACATATGCAGCGCTCGCTGCAGCTTATCTCTTAGAGTTCTCACATATGATTAAAATCCATGTTGTAGTAAATTTCGATTAAAATACAGTTAAGTCACAATTAGTACAGTACCTTATAAATTATATGTTGCGTCCAAACATTTATACTTCGTTTTCCTTCGTATGTAGCAAGTTTTGAAGTCAGATGTATAGTGTGTAGTATACAGGGTACTCATTCTGAGTGTATACTCTACACGCCGAACAACTGATTTCCAAATTTGCTATATAAGAAAGAAGAGAGAAATATCGATGTTTGGACACAACATATAATTTTATACTCTATTATATAATTGTAACTTAATTTTATTATAACAATAATTTACTACAACATCGATTTCAATCATATGCGAGCACCCTAACAGATAATTTGAAGCGGAAGCTGTGGGGGGTTGCCTGAGGATGGCCAACTAAATTAGGTGGAAACATGTAAAAAGAGGAGAAATAAAGAACAATGAATAGTATGGTGCAGCAAGTTGGTACTGATTTTTTGTGAATTTCTGACCCATATTCAAGTTGCGTTCCGACTTACGATACCGGTAGTGGCCACCACAACACACACTTGCCATTCTCCCGATATTAACAATTACATAATGCTGTGATATCCACACTATATGGACCAGTTCTACACAAACTTCTACAAAGAACTCTATATCCACAATTTTAAAGAATAAAAACTTTTAATCGATTTGATAATCCATCTACGTTGTATATATTCCTGTTTCAAGAAACTCCCTGAGGATGAACTGGAGAAGATCGAAACATGACGGAGTCATAATGAATTTTATGTGAAAGTTTGCACTTTAGTGTTCGTGAATTTGCTGGTGTTACACATTACGGAGTGCATGGAGCTGCACTGTGTTCTGTTGTTTATAGTACTGAAGCTGATAGCCTACGCTACACCCCCTCTTTGATTCTTACCTCAATGGAATGAACAGGTATGTAGCTATATCGACAATCGTTTTACCAAACACGCAAATGTTTCTGCATACAGTGTATACAGTATCGTATTAGATGGTAACTTACAGAGTGTGGAAGTAATCTCGGTTGTACAATGTGTGACAGAACAACTTCGTTTCATTTAAAAGACGTTATGCGACTAATCTCATGGTGTTCTTTTCACTGCGTCGAGTCTTCCTGAAATTTAGAGGCCTACAGAACTGGTCGTGAGGAGCAGGTTGCTGTAAACAAAGTATGTCAGCTGGCTGTCATTTTCGAGTACGACTTTAGAAATGCTGTCTACGTACAACTGCGTGTTTATAATTTGTTTCATTATTTTTGACTGTTTTTTTCTGTAAATATAAAGAATTATATTACGTTGTACGTGACAGCTTTATCTATGATACGGCAAAATTTCCATATTGCCTTCAGTTTAACCAAACAAGTGAACATAATCCAGGAGACGTTAAGCAAATTTCAGATTGTTATTGGTTTCTTTAAAAGGTAGGAAATGCCCTCAGTACATTTGCTCAAAATTAGGTCATTCTGACCAACACACGTTTGTCACAATCCGGTCACATCATTTGATAAATCCCATTTCCAAAAGAGTATCATTCTTTATGAGTACATTACTTATCTTAAGATGGTGTACGAACGGGATTTTAGGTTTTATGTGCAACTTTCAGAATAGCACACTTCAAGAGTTTGGTAACAAATTCAGTCCTTTTGCTATGAAAGTGAAGTTACTCCATTTGCTTCTTGTTTTATTGTCACCGTTTTTTTCATTGGATGATTTTTTCGTATCGTTCAGTCGTCAAGTGAATAGGAAAACCTTTATTACACAAGATGCTTTGGATGATAATTTGTTTTGGACTCGTACTTTCTTGGGAAAATGTGTCAGAATTGATCAGGCTTCCCACAGCTAAGAAAGCCATGGTATACATTAGTGCAAACCAGCGGATAAACAAAGTGCGTAAGGATCTCAAAGGATATGAATAATTCAAACAGGCGATTACCGAGCTGTTTTTGAAACATACAGGCAGGCTAGATGTTGTCGTTCTTCGTACCAAAATACGTAAGAGCAAGGGAAAGCTGGCTACATGTCCGCACACATTTTACGATATTCAAGCTTGGCCGCAAATCTGACACTCATCGTGAAGTGAGAGAGAAAACCAACAAAATGCAACAGTTAGATGCTTATTATCAACACTTTCTCAACATGTTTCGGGCGTCATTATGCCCATCTTCAGGAGACCAAGACGTGTGTTACTGCACGAGGTGGGCTGCGCTGGTTCTGCTGGATCTGGTTGGTAGCGGTTGTGGGGCGCTGCGTTGTGGGGTGCGAGCACTGTGAAGGTTACTGTTCGACTGGTCTCCTGAAGATGGGCATAATGATGCCCGAAACATGTTGAGAAATTGTTGATAATAAACATCTAACTGTTGTATCTTGTTGGTTTTCTCTCTCACTTCACGATTTGCTCACGATGCACGATCACAGAAACCTAAAGCTGTCACTCATATTGTTTGAAGTAGATGCTGCAGTAGCCATCACCAATTTCACTTCGTACACAAATCGCGCTGTTTTGTCAGCAAATGTAAGTAAATTCCGAGGCATTAAATTTCATTAAAAATTGGATACCATGGAGGCTAATGAAACCCGGTATTCAAACCCCGATCAACAAAGACAGAAAAAGGGATCAGATGACCCCCCAAACAAGCCAAATCAAGACAGAAATTATGAAGCGAGACCGACTTATCGAAACGTCGGAAACATAGGATACCAGAACAGTGTTATTTCCAGTAAGAATGGGCAGCACAACTGCTACCAAAATAGAAGTGGTGGGGCGTTTTCCAAACAGGCAGTGACCAGGTGACAAAGTGGTGTCATGTACCAATGGTGAAACAAGGGACCTAAATTCGAAAGGCATTTTGCCCCTATAACCCTGTCGATCTTAATATCTAAGAAAACAGCACAATTACTCAGGAAAGACAGACCTTAACGAAGCAAGTAGGGGCGGTGCTTTCTTGTTCTGAATGTAAAGTCTTGGGTTGAGACTCGGGTTCAAGAAAGCATTTTAATTACATGAAATGGTCTGCGGTGCATCCATACCTGGCACAGACACGCAACAAGAAATACGTAAACCTTCGACCGCACCCACAGGGAATGTACATAATTATCAAGGTATTACAAGAAGTTGCTAAAAGGACGCCAACACGCCATATTCCACGTGCGCCGGATATCTTACTGTTTTAAAATAATTTAGTTTCTAACTCTTACAATTTTCGATAGCATCAGAGCTGGAAGTGCTTCGATAATGGTAAAAAAATGTGGTATACAATATTTGATAATATTAAAAACTAGCTTTCAAAGGTAAAACCAGGTTAATATTAATCATTTAAATATCTTGACACACACCAGTGTATAGACCTCAAATGCTGTCACGCAGTGTGGATTCTATGTAAAAATTGTGATCTTAGAATAGTCAAGTTCTTGTGTCATTTTGTTGCTTTACAAAAGGCAGTCAACAACTATCTGAAGATAGCGTAGACAAAAGTCGTAACGCGTCGGAGCTTAGTTAAAAAGGAATTAGATGAAAAAACTGTGCATTAACTGCTGGTAAACAAACAGTGAATTCTGATGAAATTCAGGATGGAAATAACTATTGGGAAGATCACTGCCACCTAGAACAACTGAAAATATATTATATAAACGAAAGAAAATTTCAGAACTGCGAGCATGTAAATTAAAGATTGACAACCAGCAGCTTATCGTAGTGGTGGATCCAGGATCTGAGGCCTATTTGTTATCAGAAGAATTGTTCGAAAAATTGACTGCTGGTGGCAACGAGACGTTTCATATTCCAATAATGAGTGCTATTTCAGTCTCTGCCTGGTGCAAACTAGATAAGGAGATTCAAAAATAATTTTAGTTCCTTTTGGCTGGACAATGTCACGCATGGAACAGATAGGCACAATAGCGCCCAACATGTGGGCAGATTTTATATCGGGAGCGGAATTTCTGAATGAATTTTGAAGTACAAATGAGCTTCAAAGATCGAACAGGTACACGAGGAATGGAGACAAAGTCAGAAGACATGAATTTTTGAGTGAAGTGGTGAAGGGAAAATAGGAAAGAGAAGGGCCGATGTTAAACACGAAACACAAAACTGTTGACTTTGCTGTTGCTACACCAAAAATACTGCAATATCGAGTTTACCTGCCGACTTCGGAAAAGCAAAATAGCAGAAATTCAGAGAGCTCGAGGTGACAATGTTACAGTTGGCCGACAGCTGCGTAGAAGCGTGACAGTGTCGCGCTTAGTTCAGAAAACACAATAAAACGAAGCGTAGAGGAAAATGTGGGGGGAGGAGGGAAGTGGTGGGCGGGAATGCCACATTGTTGAAAGTACGTGCTATTCGCGATGATAGAGGAGACCCCAGTTATGAAGACGAAGCTTATAGTGACGGCTACAGCGGAAAACATAATTTTTGCCACGCGAAAACTAATTTGTGTTTCTTATGAATTTTTCCACGCTGAATTTAAATGCGTTATTAGAACTGCACTATCACCCACAGGCTTTTTGTGACGGAATTTTTTAAATTTGCAATTTTAAAGCATTTTCTTCTTCTTTTTCTTTTGTCACGCTTCGATTATGTTTTAAATTTGGCTGAGATATTTAATTCTATTTTAATCAAAGTGTGGGCATGAAAACTTAATCACAACAAAGACAGTAGGCATGTGAGTCCAATCACAGACAGCCCGACTGTGCAAACACAAACATCGCAACAATCAGGACGCCAATACTCGTACAAAACCTCAATCAAAAGCGGCGGACGCTAATTCTTCTCAAGAATCCGAATTATCCATGGAAGTTGAAGCAGCCGGTTGTTTGACAGCTGAACAGAAAGACAGGCTGTTTGGTACGCTCATACAGTCTACAGAATGTAGTAAGTCTAAACCAGGCAAAAGTAATTGTTTTGAAATAGAGCGTTAAGTCACGCCTGCAGAGATGCTGCTTGGACAGTCACCTCCTTCCGTTTTCTGTGAGACGCTCTGTGCGTGCTCAAATCGAAGAGACGCTAGAAGGCAATGCTATGGGAGTGTCAAGCTCCAACCATCTTAAACATTTAACTCAGAGAAGGCAAAATCGACGCGTGTGTTTAGGCTTGTCAACCAATGAACCTTACTAAATACAGCCAGATTCCCGCTGATTAATGAGTGACAAGGCAACAATTAATCTTTATTAAAGCAACTACTTATCACGTTTCATCAGACGCGTTACATGGCTAAATGTTTCGACAACTAAATGGCCTCGTCTAAGGGAAATGGATTAGTTCTATCATGCAATTTGCTCGGTAAACTGAATGTGAATACATAAAGCAAAATTCTCGCTACCCAGTGCGAAACTGCTCTTTGCGTTTCCGTGACGGCACGTGTATTTGTGAGGTATATCGGGATATGCGTGCACTGCACTAGAATGTGTCCATGGACATTTGTAGAAGCGTAGTTGGAAATTATTAAACTGGTTAGGTCACGTTGAGCGCATGGCTGAGGATAATATTGTGCAGAAGATTAAGAGATGGAAACCCATGTCAAAAAGACCAATTGGAAGACCTAAAACGCGGTGGGAAGATGACTTTTGGAAGATATAAAGAGCATACACAAAAGCAATAGGAAGAAAGTAGCACAGAATAGAGATAGTTGGAAGAAAGTGGTTGAGCAAGACAGAATGTTACATAGGTTGTAGCGCTTTATAAGAAGAAGAAGAAGAAGTGGTTGGAAATTATTTCATCAGTAAAGGAAAAAAGGATAAATCGTCATTCACAACACAGCTTACATTCTCTGTCACACACAGTTGACGTACTGATTTAATCTGAAATTTGTGGCCAAAGCCTCAGAAAGTACCATATATTGACATGTTGTATAATACCTGCCATCTGGCGTGTCTAACAAAGGCCTGATGTTGCGCTGATTTAATCCCCAACATATTGCCATTGCCTATGGAAGTGAACATAAGTTGTGTTTTGACTGACGATTTATCCCCTTTTTTTAATTATTGAATTTATAGCACAGCATGATGTGTTCTGTTAAGGAAATGATTTGATTGCGTAGGATCCAACATAAATTGTAACGAGTTTTCTTGCAGCAGATGAAGAGACATATTGACCAACAATCAGCAGTTTGCTGTGCAGTGACGTGTTGTGTGGTAAGAGTGGTGTAAAGCTGTGAGTGGACAGGTGAAGAGTGCTGAGGAATAGTCAGATATAAATATCCGCGATATGATTGATATAAATGCACAACATATAATCATATACACAGTACTTTCAGAAATTTTGTATTCCATTTTGCAAACTCAAGGTCTCAGAAATACAATAAAAAAAGGTAAAGTGATCCCTTTACAGGCCCGGTGTGGCCCAAGGGGTGGGTAGAAGTATAGCTCTATTCTTCCATGACCGCGGCACTAGAAGGGGGTGAGTGGTCAGCAGCAAGCCCCGGCCGCTCTTTAACCCCAGAAAGACCCGGTACCCATTTCACAAGAAACTGGGTGGGCTCCAGGGCCAGTCTGGACGGGCGGAAAATCTCGTCCCCACCGGGATTCGATCCCGGACCGTCCAGCCCGTAGCTCAGTCGCTATACCGACTGAGCTACCCGGTCTACTCAGAAATACAATAGGAAGTTCGAATTAAAAGACTCACCTTATGACTCTCAAACGTTTTAGTTCCATTCTCAAACTGACTCAATTCTAGAGTATTTTTAACGTTTTTATATATAACACACAAGAGGATCATTCCACGTAATAAAAAGAAATTAATTTATTCTAATTTAAACCTAACTACTCCCACTAAAACGAATTTCAGTAGATCAAGGAATATAACCACGTGTGAAAGACAGCAAGCCAGTCTCGAAACACACATTGAATAGACACCGGGGACGTGGAAATTATTTTTCTAACAGTCTTAAAGAAGGCAATTAACTGGCCGAAACTTGTATTCTGTCTTGCAAGTATAGTATGAAAGAAGTTCTATGCAACTATTACCTCTTTAATGTTACACTGATCTGTAAATAATATTAATACACTCACGTAACACTGCGAAATTAAAACAGACTACAATTGTCTATGCACCAAAGTGATTAAAATTTTATTTAAGTATGTTTCTCCAAATTAGGCACATCTGTGCATTTGTTCCATCTTAACATACATAAAGGTACTTCGACTGTCCATTCTTTTAAATTACTTAAAAAATAACGATAATGCAGTAAGGCAATTCTGGTCACCGGATCAAGAATTCAGGACTAATGGGGTAAACACTGAGTACTGCCTGTCTTATACATGGAACACTGTGCATTTTATGCAAGTATATTTTTATGAGTTTCGAATTATTCTTAGAATAATCAGGCACAATTTCTCCATAACATACTGCCCGACTGCAAATTGTAATTAAGAATCAACGTGTTTTCTTTGAGGTAGGTCTCAAATATAATTACTTCGAAGGAATTCAAACTTCAAACTGTTAAATCCTTCCGTGATCAAGTATGTCATTTTCTCATCATGTGGAAAGATGACGAGTTATATGGGATGTTACGGATTTTCTTTCTTACGCAATAAACAAATAAAATGCAAATAGTAAAGTAAAATTGAACACATTTTAACCAATGATTAAAACTCGAGATCTTGGTTAGTATTAAGTGGGCTCTTTGCAATTTTATAATCGTATCCCCCATGTAGTGTAAACTTTCTGCGTTACACGAACTTGCACTTCACATCTGAATTCTGGTAGCAGCTTCTACAATCCCTCCCTTGATGAAGACTATGTTACAGCTACCTCTGGAGGGTAACTTCTCTCCCCATCCCAATGTTCTGTGCTGTTGCAGGCGGCGAAGTTCCTTCCTGCCCCCATGAAATGAAAGTGTGGCCCTATGTTTTGGAAGAACGGCTATAACAAGAGAGACTACACATTGAGGTTATAAGTGTACAAAGACAAGAGTTTAGTCTTATTTACTCTCCAAGGTACTACTATTTTAAGTGTACGTACTTGCTAGGCATGCCTTTTGTGTTGTCACGACCGCTTTCAGTTAGATTACCATGGGGGGGGGGGGAGATAAAGTAATGCGAGCCGAAATTCTCTGCAAAATGACTCAATACTTTCTAACAAGCCAATTACATTTTCGCACAGCCTCTCGCTTATATTTTCATAGATGTTCTGCATTCCCAAACAATCGTAACATTTTATTCTTCTTATATGAATAATGTGTGATGTTGACCGATTCACATTAAGCACAAAACGTTTATGATAGAAAATCAAAGACAATCTGCGTTTAATAGTAAAAAAGCAGGTTGAGAAGGGCCAGTTGCATCACGTCTTAAAGAATACAAATAAGAAAGCCACGTAAGAAACATAATATATTCGAATATAATTTATTGAAACAGAGGACAAAATTGCCCAAAATATTCACAGATAAAAATTTAAATTCAACACATTAGTACAAAGTCTACATCCTGTTTTACATATAAACTCGTCATATGTCGGCATCAAAAACAAATAACAAACATATGGAGGCTAATGAATTCTTACTGCTATGAAGCAAAAAGTTCAAGAACTTTTATTGACTTTAAGGCAACCCTAAATGCGACTTTTAAAATATACGTTTCAAAGCATAACACATCTACTGTCATAAAGCAGGACTCTACACTAAAACGTTTCATAATATACAACTTGGGTTTGTCGTGTTAAGCTTTACACAGCAGTATAATTGAAGTAGATAAAGTAGTGAAATGAAGATCTGTTTGGGAAGAATGACGACTGGAAGTACTTGTTTATTTGAACGCTTTCCTTTTTATCCTTATTGTTGCACCGTGCATATCGTCGAATTATTTAATTAGTATACCAACTGATGCACATGCATAAAAATTCCACATTAAAACATTAAAATTGCTCCGACATGTTTCGATCCTAAGATCATCATCAGGGAGCTACACTTTCTTCGCTAAAGTCACAATTAAAATTAAACACTGATTAATTTTAATAGTGACTTTAGCGAGGAAAGTGTAGCTCCCTGATGATGATCTTAGAATTGAAATATGTCGGAGCAATTTTAATGTTTTAATGTGGAATTCTTATGTATGTGCATCAGTTGGTGCACTAATTAAAGAAAATCCTTCCTTTTTATTTATTTATGTCTGATGATGACCTTACGGTCGAAACATGTAGCATTTTGTAAAGACAACATTTCACCCTAGAACAGGCCATAGGCCCAGAGGTAGGGTTAGAGGTGTAGCTCTACTCTTTCTTTAACCTCGACGTTAGGTGGAGGGGGGTGGATGGTCAACGCACACGCCGCGACCGCTTGAGCTCCAGTAAAGAGACTCGGTACGGATAACACAGGAGACAAGGTGGGCCTCAGGACCTGTCAGGCATGGTGCATAATGGCAGATATTAATTTGTGACGAAATCTAAATATTTAAACTGAAAACATCTTTTTTTTTAGTTTATCAAACACCACGTGAAGTTTTTTTCTATAGAGAAGCGTGAGCAGGAAGTGACTTTGTAACGAACACATAAATAAATAGAGACTTTCTGTCACTGAGTAAAATAAAGAAGACATGAAAGGGCGTGGAGGTATTAGCCTACTCCACTACTTCTAATTCTCGACATTGTGTGAAGGTAACAATTTGAGATGCTACCCCCACGTCCAAAAATTCAGTCAGCCAAAGCGGCTTCCTGAGCAGAGCCTACGTCACAGAAAACATACCACTTCTTTTAAAAAACGTTTAATTTTGAATTGAACGTTGTATTTTGCGCTTTCTGCCGGAACACATAGTTTTTAATGTTAATTCAGGTGGTAGAAATTTTGCCACTA
>Ga0123352_10011441_pt1 | contig 13985 bp, 10 predicted proteins | sample TergutLab28metaG_FD_89700 | JGI IMG/M metagenome (GOLD analysis project Ga0123352, IMG submission 89700) | Labiotermes labralis P1 segment gut microbial communities from Petit-Saut dam, French Guiana - Lab288 P1 | ecosystem: Host-associated > Arthropoda: Insects > Digestive system > Gut ...
CAGAAGTGTATGTTTCTTGAAAGCAGCACTGGTAAAGTCAGTTTGGAATTCTGAGACCAATGAATGCATTTGAATGTAGTGACACTGCTGGGGTGAGGTGGTGGGGGTAAGTGTTGCAGCAGCAAAGGGTGGAACAGTGAATATTTAAAATAAAAATAAATTGAATTTCTGCACCCTAAAATTTTAAATCATTTAGCTAAATAAAAGATAAGTCACTAAGTGACTTTTTAAAATCATAATTTCTACTAGGGGTGGTCATTGTGATTACTCAACCCAGATGACAAAGGACCTAGCTATGCCACTGAACGGCAGCATAACTTACACTATGCATGTCACTAAAACATCATTTGCAGTTCATAGGAAACCGGTCTACTGCATGGACTTCTTCTGTCTTTGGCTTTTGTTACACGTCCCATGCCTGTCACTTAATATCACAAAAATTATTTCTGCCAACCACAGTGTGTGAAATTTTCATTTGCCTTACCTGGTGAGTGTCAAATTCTTTGCTAACCATTTCCTGAGCTTCAAATGCTCGGATTGTGGAAAGTCCATTGAGAGATGCAGATATGTGAGAAAACACAGGACTCCGAGCTGCAAAAATAGTATCTTATTATTAGACTGCTTCAGTCCTAAAACCCATAATACCTACAGAAAATTTATCTTTGACTTTGACTTGGAATTTGTCTGCCATCTTATACTAACAAAAAAAACTATGAAATATTAATGTTATAAAAGAGCATCATTGCAGAATTGCAGTAAAAATTTAAGATATAAACCATGCCCTTCGAATATCAACATGTCATCATATCCCAGAAGACTGGAATCATCATCCACACTGCTGCGAGAACATCAAATCTTGCACTTCGATGTAGTTCCTTCTATTTTACTTCAGTTTTATATTTTTGATCTACATATTACATGGTAAGTACTTTTCTCTCACAAAGAATTACTTCAGCAAACTGTGGGTGTCACTGAAATCAGAGTTATTGAATCAGTTTTTTTTTAAATAAATTTAAAGTTTATTTAACAACACTTTCAGAAACTCAGACCGTACAGCATAGCAGGACTGGGTGAGAGAGAATAATGAATTGGAAAGGTTGTTAAAGAAAGCAGTCATGACCTCCTTGAAGGTACTCTTTGGGCATTTTTTTTTTAGGAACTGAGAAAATCCACAAAGACCTCAGTAAGGACAGAAGGACAGAAGAGACAGAAGCACCACTTCCACCTCCCTTCCTCTATTACACACACCAGAATGGCTGTGAGGATCTTAGTGTCAGTGACTTACTTGTTCCCTCCAGCCGCTTGACATCTTGTGCTGTAGCCACATAGATCCCACGCACCTTGTAGAAGAAGAAGCCCATTACAATCACAGGTATCACAAGCCAGTAGTTCACTATGGTGACCATGGTCAAGATTCCAGTCATTACCAGCAGAACCTGCAACAGTCACGTATATTGTGTATTACCTAACATATGAGTTAATACATGAGGACTTCATTCTGTTGAGACATAATGCCACATCTCTGGACAATTAGTTCCTGGTGTTTCTGGAACCATTATATTCCTCTGAAATGTTGGAAACTGAACGCTGACTACAGTTCTGCTGCCCACACCGATGCCTCTAAGGTTGTCTCTTGCCCTCATATGCTTTCTTTAAAATTTTTTTGTATTTCAATATTCAGGAACATTTGAAGAAAGACATCTACATGCAGATCAGAGGACCTTCAAGATAATGTGTTAAATATTCTTACTCCTAGTCTGGTCATGTGTGGGCCATTTATGCCTGCTGAAACATGTACAGGGTCTTGCAGAAATAGTGAACTAATTATAAACACGAATAGCATTTTCATTAAAGTAATTAATGATAATTTTAACATGTTAAAATTTACTGTTGCACTTACATTGTTTTTACATTACTTCACTTTTGTGTACAATGTTTTTCAGGTGGCCACCACCCTCCTGAATGCACAGATGCTTATCAGTTGAGAAGCTGCACATTTCTTGAAGTGTTTCTTCTGAAATGTTGCTTGTTTGAGTGCATTTAAGTCTACAGGGCGTCCACTTTACACCTTACTTTTCAAACACTCCCACAGAAAAAGTCAAGTGCTGTTAGGTCCAGCAAATAAGGAGGTCATGTACATCACCGAAATTCTGTGGAAACAAATGGTGAAGCATGCCCATGTTAATTACTGTCATGTGGGGCGTAGCACCATCCTGTTGAAACCACAAGTTACGGTTTGGTGGAAGCTTTGGGGCTAGAAATTCAATGATCATCACTGTGTAACGGTGTGATGTGACTATGATGGCTTGTCCATCTCCATCCTCAAAGTAGAAGGGTAATTTTCTCGAGTATGCGAACTGAGGAAGGCCAACAAGGTGGCTTTCTCCACACGACAGAGCTTTTTTCTTCACACAACTGCCTTACCCATCGACAGAAGGCATGTGGAGCTGGGGCTTCCTGTCAATTCATTTCACGGCAATATCTGCACTGACTCCCTGTCATGGACCCTGTCCGAAAAAACAGTTCCATGGCACATACCCATTTTCTTAACTCCCCATGCTCCATGATGACCAACTTTGAAGGTCGCTGCTTTAGTTAAAACACCTTTATGCCTGATATTCTAGCAGAGTAGTGCATAACTAAAATTTTAATAGGTTTCCCTATTTCTGCCGGACCCTGCATATATGCCAACAGCACTGCTTGTGGAGATTACCTAGGAGTAGATAATGGTTATAACACTCTCTCACACTTTTCTTACAGGGCTTAATATTAAGATCAGTACACTTTGTTATATTGTTCACCTCTTCAACTCAAGTAACATCATGGACAAATTTAAAGACATTCTATATAACCTGTCACATACACAGAATACGAGCAGCAGTTTTATACCTGAATAGCTTCTAACATTGCCTTTGGAAGCTGTTCATCCACAGCACCCATGTCTTTGGAAAATCTGTTCAGTACACGACCTGGAAAAAAGAGTTCGTGTGATAAATTTTTCAAGTACTATTCTCTAAAGAATAGCCTGCTTCATCAAATGAAGTTAATATTCTCTTAAAAATCCCTGGCCAATGCAAATTCTTCTTAATACAATGTAATAAAAATTCATTTTTTGTTGTCTAAAAATTTCTGGCACAGTTTAAGCACCGCATAACTGATGAAGCATTCTCCATGTAATTCATTTGTCACCAGTGACCTAACAAACCAGTCAGAATGTGTAATGAGTGAGCAACACACAACACACATTTCTCAGATGTCACATCTGTTGACATTTCTTATTCTGTGCTGTGAGAAAATGTCTACATTAAAATCTGCTTTCACAACTTAAATTTTAATAAAATGTAATTTAATTTATTTATATACATTTTTATTCAGGCCTATTTGTACATAAAATTTTGAATGTTGCATGGTTTGCTACTGTATGCATATATGTTTATATTTCTTGAGTTAAAATTATTTCTAAATTTTGGGGTTAGGGACCATACCACATCTGATTACAATGCATACTAAAATAGTCCTAGTGAACACACTATTCCCTTCATGTAACCATGTCAAAACAGATTCACTGTATTTATCAGAATTCACCTGTGCTATGTTTCTTTGTATTCTATTCGTACTTTGAAAAGTCTTCAGAATTCCACACGTCAAGATCACAGTTTTCCTCACCACTATGTTCATGACCTTAAGCTATGTTTCTTATTTTATGACATTTGTCTTCTTTCCCCCATTACAATGAATAATATCTCACAGTGAATTGAATTGAATTTGTTTGTATTCTATGAATCCAAAAAAACATTAATAGCTTAGACATAGAACAAGTCAAGAGAAATATTACAAATGTACAGTAGTAGCTGGCACAAAATAAATGATTAAGTTTAGTTCACATTAAAGTATTCTTCTACAAGGCAGAAAGAGTGAGCATATAAATAATTCTGTAGGGCTGATTTAAATTTATTAGGGTTATTATGTAAATTTTGATATTTTACAGGAGATCAGACCTTAATCTTAAAGATTATATATTACAACAGTTACAAAATCTAGAGTATGATACACTTCTTATAGGTACTGTATCCACTGGTTTTCTACTTGCATGTGTTGAAAAGCCCAGAAAACACAATGAACCATTGAGAAATATATGAACCAGACTCCTTTCCTTAAAACCACCATTTCTTGTCATAAAATAATGCACGCTTATTTTTAAATTTTTTAAAAATGAAACAAAATTATAAATGACGATTATGATGTGTATGGAACTTGCAACAATCGTGTTTTATTTTTAGTCTGGTTTAAAACGTTGAGAAACCTTGAAGTACAGTAAGTGAACCTAATTAACAGTCCTCATAGACAAGTGTCCTCACTCGGACCTTAATGGTAGGTTAGCTAGTCAAGAAATTTCCTGTGGTTATGGAACAAAGACCGTCATAACTGTGTTCAAAACAACCCAACATCACAAAATAATCTTGCCATTATTATCTAATCAGCTCATTGTCACCCTACTTTCTCACTGTCCAATGCAGTATTAGCCTCCCATTTATGCCTTGGATTCTCTTCCTTTCAGATAGTGAACAATTTTTATTCAAAATCTCTCATATATATGCTACATGCCTTACCCATTCAATTAGCTTTGCTGGATTACTGACTTCCTCAATGATTACAAAATATCCATAAAAAATTATCACAAAACCAACATATACCATTAAAAATGTATTATTCTATGCAGTGTTTACCTGAAGGATTTGTATCAAAGAATCTCATGGTTGCAGCCAAAACACATCCAAACATATTGTCATGAAGAATTTTAGATGCTGTCATGCACACTTTAAAAAAGAACATGGAACGTATGGAAGTAATAAAAACACTTCCCACAATGAATACTGTGTAGATATATATGGCCGTATCAGTGTCTAACAACTCTGGTAATGTGGAGTTGAATGCTGCTGCTCTGTCAAATTCTAACGTTTTGTTCTCAGGCAGAAAGGGTAACAGTGTTGTGAAATTTGAAGCTGGAGTAATACTGTCTGTATGAGAATGAGAATTTTCCGTGGGGCTGCCAGTGAAGTTCAGTGTGTCTCTTTCACTATTCTCAGCATAGTACTGCCGCAGTGCTTCTTGGTTTGTCCTGCAACAAAATGAAGGATCATATTGCATGCAACCATTTTGATTTAATATGAAGTGTGTCTTTACAATAAAACCTGAACTTCCTGGCACTTTGAATTATCATGCACATATCATTATCCAAATACTGCTACTTGGCTGCAGTTACTAACACAGGAAATACATTGCAAAGCATGACAACAGAAATGCAGTATAATGGTCATCAGAAGTCACTAAATTTTAAAGCATTTTCTTTTCAATAACTTCAATGTCTTGTTATTCTTATACTGCAGACATACAAACACACATATTACATGGCATAAACTTCATGAACAGAATAAACTATTGCCTGAACAAATAAGCCTTGTACTTTGCATGTAACTCACTTTTTATTCCATACATTTTTATTGTGTTTCTGTGAATATAGAGAATTACAAAAATCAAACCATAAGAATGTTGACATTGTAACTGTACTTTTGACTGTACATTTAAATTCCCCCCATATGATACTGGTAATAAAGGAAGAAAGTGGTCTATATTACCAATATGTAACCCAGAAATCTGCTCCACTGGAGGCCATCTGCCCAATGATGAGGATAAGAACCAAAAGAAAGAGTACGAAGGGAGATGCACCAGATCGGAAATACTTGAGGTAGACAGACACCTTCAGCTTTCCTTTTGCTATGAGCTCAACATTCTCATCAGCCTCCTCAACTTCATTGTCATCCTCCTCAAATGATTGCTGCAAGATAATATACTGCCATGGCCCAAGCGTGTAATGTACAACTTCTGATATTCATATGCAATATCAGTACATACGTAAGAAGGTACAAGTCTAAATTCCAATCAGCATGTATAATATAGCAATATTACTTTATCTGACAGCTTGACAGCTTCTGCTAGTTACTTCCCATTGGATCAATTGTGCTATACACACATGCTCACATATCAGTTAAATTCCCTGTTGCTTACAGGAGTATGTATGAATCATCTTGTGCTTGCTATATGCATTTCACAGATAATACAAGACTGGTGCTTCAGAGGCATCATGTAAATTCAGACAACAGTTGACAGAAAAATGTTTACGTTCCACAGGAGACAGTATCAGAACATGCAGATGACACATGCATACTGCAATGGTATGAAATAATTGTGGTTCACAAATCTGAAAAACGGACTCTGAAGGAAGGGCTGAATTTTGTAAACTGGAAATGTTGTGGGATGTGGAAGAGAAACAGACCACACAGTGCTTCTGTTTAGTTGTTAAAATTGATCTGAACATAGAGAAGATGTCACTTCTCAGAATTCAAAGTTCTACCATGTAAATTCAGGAAGTTCCATTAGGTAATGTTATGGTTGGTGAGTGCTATGTAATGAGACCAACTATCAGTATCAAGTTCATGTCTTTCTGAGTTTATCTATTCACACAGATATGTTAAATGTATTCTGATACCATTTGCGCTATGATAGTATTATTTTGCATTAAGCTCTATGCATTGTTTACACAGTGTCTTTTGGTGACAGAAGAATAAGCAGAATATTGTGGACTCCTTGTTTGCCAGATCTGAACATGTGTGATTTTTACGTGTGGGGATGTTAAAGGATAAAGCATATACTGATAATTTTCACACATAACACAATGTGAAAGAAATCATTCAGAATGTAGTGCCTTCAGTTACACCTGCAGAAATTTTATGTACCATGAAAAATATGTTTGTTACATCACAACAAATAGAAGTTTATGTATGAAAAAATGTATACAATCAGTAGTTTTCAATTCATTAAAGATTTAAAATACTGTCTGATATACTTTTTAATATATTAATATTTATTCAAATATATTTTACACCCTATTTATGCCCATGTGTAAAATGGTGGTGAGTCAGTTTGAACTGCAATGAAACTTGCTCAGTTTGCAATAAAACTTAATAAAACTCATTCTAATATATGCTCATTCAGTATAGCAAAACATGCCTGCAGAACAATAACTTACTTTCACAGAAATCTGAGTACTTAATTTCATTGCTGCATTGTTATTTTCTGTTTCTTCATCTTCTCCTGCCAGAAGATGGGTGAAATTTGTTTCAGAAGCCACCAGATCCTTATAAGAGCCGTGGGTTTCGATTTTACCCTGAAATTTCATTCAAGCAATCAAGACGTCAAATGTTAGTACAGTCTGCTGTGATATGATTAAATCTCACCAGCATAAACCTAAGAGATTAAAATTTCTCATTGTGGTACAATTCAACAAATTTCATATTCATGACATTAACTAAAAACCAAAATATTTTAAAATTAGTATAATCATTTCTTAAAATCAGAAATATCAAATGTAATTTAAATCTGAGACAAAATAAAAGACAATACAACATGCAAATTTATCACACCAGTCATAAAGAACACTTCAGAGAACAGTTCTGCATGATCAGCTGCTAGTGGTACAGCAAGGGAGCATGACTGGCAACATAGCTTGTAAGTAATAAATTCTGTGAAGGAGAAACCATAAATAGGTGATCTTTTGTTAAAATCCATAAACTAAACTAACTCCCTGCATTTTATGGAAATTTAAGGTCCATTACTATATTCACAACAGTATATCTTGGGGTCCTATCCCAAGCCAAATTATTCCAGCTCACAATATCTTTATGACTCATCCAAATATAATTTTCCCATCCATTCCCCGATCCTCCAAGTACTCCCTCACTTCATGTTTCTCAATCAAAATTTGTTATTTACTTCTAAATGTTGTTATGCATGATACATGATAAGTCCTTCTCATCCTCAGTAACTCAATCATTAAAACATTTGGAACTCTTCATTATGCTCTTTTCTCCAGCCTCCTACTACACCATGTATCATAACTCTAAAAATTCACACGCAACCTCAATTTTTGTCATTTCTTCAGTGAGAGTGAGAACTTTCACACCCACGCATAACACCAGACAAAATTATGGTTTTTTTGTACTTTACTATTTAAGTGTTAGGTAGCAGGTATAATGATGGAAGATTCTGAAATGAATGGTAGCAAGAATTCACTGAATGTAAACCAAACAATTTCCTCATGAAGGTAAATCTGACTGTTACGTAAGTTCCGAGATATCTAAACACTGCCGCATTGTAAAGGGACTTATTACCAGCTATCTTCATATCATGATTTTGTTCTGAATTCTGGTGTAAAAAGATGAACAATAGCTTAGTTTTCTCTGGATTCTCTTGCACAACAATATTTCAATAACAGGTAACAGAGCTTCTGTGCTTTCCTTTATGGTGTTTAAGTCATAACCCAGTATATTTACACCACCAGCACTGACAAGATGGTAATGTGTCCCATTCATACTGTCCTACTGGTTTTCTTGAACCCTCTGAAGGACATATTCTAGAGCAATAATAGCAAACAGTAAGACATTTCCTTGTTTCAGGTAATTCTCAATACAAAAGCATCAGACAAATGTTCATTTTTATGGAATTTACTAAACACATTTTAATTACAGTAATTAGTTCCATATACATGAAGAAGTCAGTGGGAAAATTGTGCACTTCTTCTGTCATAATGGAATCATACATTTTCTTGAAGTCTACATACAGCTGTTGTACAGTACTGGACTGAACAGAAATAAATATACCTCTGTTCACAATAGGGCACAGAGCAGTTAAATAATCACTGCAATAGAAATAGTAAGTTATGTATGTATTATGTACTTACATTGTTCAAAATAACAATCAGATCTGCATCACGAATATACTGAAGTTGATGTGTGACTAAAATGCGTGTCTTGTTGGCAAGGAACTTGGAGATGCATTCAACAAATAAGTGTTTCCCAACATGTGTATCTACTGCTGAAAGTGGATCATCTAGAAGGTAAACATCGGTGCTACGATACACTGCTCTGCAAGGGAAAAACCACCCTGTATATACAGGAAAAACAACACACAAATTTTTGTTTCTGTTTTACTTTTAAATACAATGCTTACTGTAAATTATGAAATGCAATGACCAAAAATTTACAGAAAGATCAATTAAGGTAGTCAGTCGAAAGTCCAGTTCAAATTCATGTGGATTCTGTTTCTGCACAAGCTAAAGTCTGTGCAACAACTTGTTCTTCTTTGATATCTGACCATATTACAAAATAGAAAAATCTTCACTGCCACATATGGTCTAAGACACTATATCATTCCCACACATATAAAATCTGTCTCAACAAACCTGGCCAAACTGATGCGGGCTCTCTGACCACCACTAAGAGATACTCCTCTCTCTCCAATAATGGTCTTGTCCCCATGTGGAAACAGTTCAAGATCTCTTTCCAGAGCACAAACTCGTATTACTTCTTTGTACCTAGGTACATTGTACGGTTGTCCAAACAAAATGTTCTGTCTCACAGTTCCAACAAACAGCCATGGCTCCTGTGAGCTGTATGCTATATCTCCACCAACTATACATGAGCCATTTGACAGACGCAATTCCCCAAGTACTGCCTGTAGCAATGAACTCTATAAAATAAAAGTATGTGTCTGATTAGTCAAAAGTGTTGTGTGAAAAACAAGAACATGAGACTGCATAAATATGGTTGTGTGAATACATTTTAGGAAATAATATTGGACACTCTAATACTAACATTCTGCAAACTGAATAAGAGCCAGAATAGCATACTGGATATGGCGATAGGCCTATGGGCTGAATAATCTGATATTTTATTCCTGAGAGGGGCAAGAGTTTTTCTCTTCTCCAAATCAAACAGACCAGCTCCGAGGTCCCCTGCCCCCTGTTAAAAAATGTATTAAGTTCTCTTACTCCATGGGTAAAGTGGTTGGGATGTGAAGTTAACCACTCACCTCCTTCTAGTACCAAGGATAAGAATGAGTTCAGCTCCCCCACTATGCCTTCATGGAATGAACAGGAAACATGACTTTCACATTTGTCTCCAAACTGAATATCAAAATCAAAAGGCACAAAATACAGATCTTTAACAGCACATCAGAACTCAGAATAATGTAAAAACTGAATGCTGCCAGCAAGGTACTGTAAAGATAGGGAATTCAAAAGCCTACTTTCCTGTTATATAAATTAATAGTTCCACAACTCTCTTAGTACTATTACTGATGTTTCTTTTAATATGTATAAGAAACTTGTTCCTTAAGAACAGATTTTATGCATGTTCATTTTGTCAGATGTAACCCCAAGAATATGCATTATCTACACCAACATGGTTGCATCTCAACTTACAAATAATATGTCACGTGTATAATATAGGCATGTGTATGTCACCTATCTCTGTACCAAATTTCACATGGCTTATTAGTTATCACTATCAAGCTAATGGCTAAAATAGATTCTAGCATGGCCAAAATCTTTTTATTTTACATTCCATAAGTATAGTGCCACAATAAAAGTGATATTTTTTTTTCAAGATCTGTCATCATACATAATATTGGGATCTAAGAGCAGGCTGAACTAGTGTCACTACAGCCTCATGTGATCACACACAAGCAACATTGTTATTTCCAGCTGTAAAAATTCAGAGTGATACTGATATCCTGCAATGGCAAAATGTTCATACCAAGATTCAGAGGTTCCACACTTAAATTATGGGCATGCTGGCATACATACACACACACACAGTATAATGATCTCACAAGCCTACTGTTTTTCTTTCTTAGGAAGAGGGCTATGTTAAACAAAGTTTTCATTTCTAATAGATTTGGTATTGACTATGACATGTCATATTCCACAATACATGAATAATGCAGCAGAAGAATATCAGTTTAAAAAAGTACATTACTCTTAACAAATACATTACACAATTAATGATGCACATTTTTCTTTCACAATCAGCACTATGTATGTTAAAGCAACAAGGATGCTAAGAAATGAAGAGAGGGAAAAACAGAAACATCCCAGATAAGGAAACTAATTGGTGTTAGGAGTCACACTGAGAAATGAGGAAGTAAGGTGAGTAACAAACATCTACAAACAGACAAGTGGATACACTAATTTTGAGAGGACAAAAGAAACTGGAAAAAACAGGTAGACATTATGAATCCTGAAGATTTAACATTGCAAACATATTACAACCCCATGAGAAAATATGACTTAGGCCAACCAAGAGAGAAATGGAAGGAACAGTTGAATTAGCCCAGGAACAGGATTTTGGCCTAATTATGACTACAGCAGTAGCACATTACACAACACTATATGGATTTTTAAATATCCCACAAACATCAAAAGAGTGTTCAAAGTGTCTGAGAAGACAAACCTTCCTTAAGTAAGCATTTTCCTGAAAATCACATAAGTTTCATAAGTTTTTCAGTCTCAGAAACTTTATGCGTTCAACAGCTTGGCCATTAAGGAACAGGTTCAGAATGAATAATTAGAACAAATATTGCCAACATAAAAGATGCACACTTTAAACTAATGGAGTTGAGCCTGTTATAAACGGTGCTTTCTCATTGCAAATGGCAGTAATGCCAACACTTTGCAGTCAACATACGTAACTTTCAATATATGATAACAGGCCTGACAGTCACATTGCTTTACAAGTACCAAAATTTATGTTTGAAACTTGAATAAATAAGCGAGATTTTTTAACTAGAGTAACTTAATCCACGGATTATTCATGTCCATCTTTACATTCTCGGTCATTGCCACTAGCACCACTACGATCATTGTATTACCATCATCATAGTTATCATTATCAATATCACCGTCATTAAAAATACAAATGTTTGATAAAAATTATTCTTCCCTGTATTTTGTTTTTGTATACCAGGTCTAGTCGGCCTTTTGGTGCAAGAAAATTAATATCTCCTTATTTTCTGTGGCCTTCTTTTTGTTTGTGTTGATTTTATTTTTGGGAATGGGGTATTTATTCCCTTAATATGCCCTTCCTATTTTTTTTATACAAATGCATGAAATTAGTTTCACATAAAATGTTTATATCTGGCATTACTTTAAGGGTTTAATATTCCCTGTACTTAAACATGCTTTAATCCAAAGTTTTAAGAAACACAATTCACACTTACCTTGCCAGAACCAACAGGCCCTATGACAGCACACAGTTTGCCTGGCTTTACACAAAGGTTGATGTTGGTGAGAGTGTCAGCTATGGTGTTTGGTGTCCACTTTGCACACCCATTTCTTATGTAGACTCCATACTTCCGGTCTTGTTCACCACTGTTCGTAGTTCTGTTATTACTACTCTGCATCTCGTCAAGGAGCAGGAAGTTCTGGATTATATGTCAATGTAAGATTAGTTAAAAAACAGTCACATACATGCTTAAAGTGGCAGCTGTTATGTAATTTTTGTGATTGGATTGAGATTCAGAATAGGTGAAAATGTACAAAAAGTGTTTTACCAATTTTTATTCAAAAAATCCTTCTTCCCTTATGTTTGTCAATCAAGAACAAAAATTCCAGATATTTTGCAGCTGTCACCTCCATATGTATTGACAGCCTATACCTGTCACTCATAATATCAGTTCCTGCCAATAGAAACCAATACACTTTCAGAAATAGCAGTTAAATTTCATACTAAAACAGCAAACTACAAGAAAAATATTCATTTCTGATGTACTGCATGTCACTGTGCAAATCAACAACACAAGAAAGATGATTCACTTAAACACAATTTTATTGTTGTACTGTGCCTAATTGGATAGTCTTCCTTGAAAGAAATTGACTGTATTAGTCAATATGACACTTATGATGAGACTGATTTTAGTTCTGTGATGTAAACATGTGTCAATCCATCCTTCTTCACTAAAAGGCTCATTTTTACATCATTGTTTGTGGCACGGAATTACCAGTAATTTTTATGTTAAAGTGTTGTTACATCAAGAAAAAAACTAAAAACCTATGGACTCTACTGATATACAAATCCTGTACAAAGAATAGACATTACTGTGAATGACTACAGTTATTTAATCACAGGATATCCATCTATTCATCACCATTAATTACTTGTGTACTCTCACCTCTAGTCTCTTTAAGGAGACTTTGGTCTCAGCCGCTAGCTGCACAGCCTGTGGATAAAAGATAGCCATTGACATCTGCAGGATGTTGTAGAATTGTGCCATGGCAAACACCTACAAGAATATACAAAATATATAAATACATACGTATTGTCACTGCCAAATTTTGATGTCAAAACTATCATTCTGTACATTCTTCCTGTTCTACCCTACAAACGGTTGGTTTGTTTGTTATTTTAAAGGAGTTGCACTGTCTACATAATGTATACATATTCTTGAAAGTAATGGAATGTACCTCCAACACAGGAATGTGCAGAAATCAACCATTTTGAAGGAAAAGGTAATGAAAGAGTAACAAAATCTTACAGTGTGTTATATATCTACTTCAGAGAGGTGTATTTAATCACCAGTTGCACTTGCAGCAAATGTCTCATGCTTTAAATTTAGGTAAGTGAACTACAAGTGGTGTTTTAAATAAACAGTAAACTCCAAGCAGAACTATAACCGAGAAAGTGTCCTGAAAGGCCAGCAAAATACAAACGAAGGGAAAGTAAAATTATCAGTTAGGTGCTAAATCTGGTTATACTGACATTAGTTATGCACCACCTTGTCTACTGTATCAGATATTGTGTGGTACCAATTAATTCCTCACTGTTAACTCTAACATTGTTCTCCTCAGTTAGGACAACACTCATTTATAACAACACAAAATCTTCAGTCCCTTTCATGATGTGATAACTGGGATTGACCGTATTTTAAAACAATCATGTCAGAGTTCCAACAAAGAAGAAAGTAGACTGGCATCTTATGAGTACATACAACTTACTTACTTACTTACTTACTTACTTACTTACTCCATGGTGCAGAGTCCTTCTTGAGAAGCTAACTGGTTTGCAGCTAGTCAAGAAAGTCCCCGCATTTCA